>Ga0160473_100062_pt1 | contig 124120 bp, 124 predicted proteins | sample HID1975I_E11MG_FD_108217 | JGI IMG/M metagenome (GOLD analysis project Ga0160473, IMG submission 108217) | Enriched soil microbial communities from UW Madison campus, WI, USA - HID1975I_E11 MG | ecosystem: Environmental > Terrestrial > Soil > Unclassified | place: USA: Madison, Wisconsin...
CAGCCCAAAAACCGGAAGGAGAAAACCCCAACTTGACCCACCCCTGACATCCGAAACATAATCGCAAGGTGGGTCACTTCTCGATGAAAACCCCGGGTCACTTCTCAGCAGCAATCAACAACCCCGGACATCGTAGCGATGTGGAAGCAAGCTATCCCGACCGGCTGGGATAAGCTTTTTGAGCAGCTGGTTCAGAAAATTAACGAACAGGACGATGGAGCGGTTATTCGCGACGCGAAGCAAAAATTTGGCAGCCTCCGACTACATCTTGACCGCTACACCCCGGCAACCAACGAACTGATTGAAGCGGCCATGCATCAGTCCGCTCAGACATGCGAGCGGTGCGGTGCCCCTGGAACGCTCATGGTCCAGCCGAGCCATTATTATGAAACACTTTGTGAAGCGCACAGCGGCGACGCCTTAGAGGTCGAGCGGGGCAACGTCTCCAAGACATATAGACTCACCCCGTTCAAGCCGACCGGAGAAATGGATTGGTAAGGCGTAACAAACCTTCGCGAACTCAGCACCACGCAGCAGTGGCAAAACCGTCAATGTTGCCGATATTCCCTACCCATGGGCGCATCGCTGCCGCCAATAGTTACAGGAGCATCACGCGGCTATGGCTCAGATGCTTGATTCGACGAGGGAAACCCGGCGTGTTCGTACAGACAGTTACATGTCTCCCCCGAAATACCCATTTTGATCGGTCCTTTTCCCAGAGATTGACCTGACATGCATGTCCTGCTGACCGGATCGTCGGGCTGGCTGGGCCGTTTCCTGGCGCCGATGCTGCGCGCGGCGGGACATGCTATGACCGGCCTGGACGTCGCGCCGGGCCAGGACACCGACATCATCGGATCGGTCGCCGACCGGACGCTGGTCGATCGGATCTTTGCCGAACGCGGCATCGAGGCGGTGATCCATGGCGGCGCGCTGCACAAGCCGGACATCGTCCGCTACCCCGCCCAGGCGTTCATCGACGTCAATGTCACTGGCACGTACAACCTGCTGGAGGCGGCGGTCGCGGCGGGGCATGACCGCTTCGTCATGACATCCACCACATCGCTGATGATCAGCCAGGCGGTGCGCGACGAGGCCGGCGACGCGGCGGTGTGGCTGGACGAGCAGAGCGGCCCGCTGGAACCGCGCAACATCTATGGCGTGACCAAGCTGGCGGCGGAGGGGCTGTGCCGGGTGCAGCAACTGGAGCACGGCATCGGCTGCACCATATTGCGCACCGCCCGCTTCTTCCCGGAGGATGACGACAGCGACGCCAGCCTGTCGGGGCAGAATCTGAAGGCGAATGAATTTCTCCATCGGCGGCTGACGGTGGAGGATGCGGCGCGGGCGCATCTGGTCGCGCTGGAACGGACGCCGCCGGCGCGCTGCGAAACCTATCTGGTATCCGCGCCGACGCCCTTCGTCCGGGAGGAGACCGAGGAACTGAAGCGCGATGCGGCAGCGGTGATCGCGCGCCATTTCCCGGAGGCAGTCGAGCTTTATACCCGGCGTGGCTGGCAACTGCCGACTTCGATCGGCCGGGTCTATGATGCGGGGTTGGCCGAGCGCCAGATGGGGTTTCGCTGCGAGACGGACTTTGCCGCGATCCTGACGGCGCTGGCAAACGATGCAGCGATGCCGTTCATCCATGATGCCGATTATGTGTCGCCAACCGTGCAAAATTGACAACGAAGCTGACAGTTTGAGCTGGTGTTGCGTTACTGATTTCAGCGCGCCCATTCCCATCATTCGTTACTTTAAATCACGAATTATGATCGATCCGCTACATCAGTGTGAGCGAAAGGATGCGTGTGACTTTGAATCAATGGCGCATGATAACAGTTCGCATGAGCAAAATTGAAACCGCAATTGCCGTCCCGGTCCGGCAAATGGTCAACCCGCTGCAATTCGCCATCGGCGGTGTGATCGCCCTGTCGGGGATGGCGCTGCTGCTGGCGCAAGCAGCCAGCCTGGCCTGAGGCGCCGATGGGGTAGCCTGCGCAGCCACCCCATCGGGTCAATGCATCAGTTGGCCAGTTCGGCCCTGGCGAAGTCGCGGATATGGGCGCCGATATCCTCACGCTCCAGCGCGAGAGCCAGGTTCGCCTCGACATAACCGGCCTTGGAACCGCAGTCGAAGCGGCGGCCGTCGAAGGTAACCCCGTGGAAGGGCTGCTTGCCGATCAGCGCGGCCATCGCGTCGGTCAGCTGGATCTCGCCACCCGCGCCCTTTTCCTGGGTTTCCAGGATCTTCATGACATCGGGCTGCAGGATATAGCGGCCGGGCAGGATGAGGTTGGAAGGCGCGGTGCCGAGCTTGGGCTTTTCCACCAGGCCCTTCACTTCGGTCAGGGCGCCATCGCGGGCACCCGGATCGATCACGCCATAGCTGGGCGTCTGGTCCATCGGGATTTCGAGGGCGCAGACGAGGTTGCCGCCGACCTTTTCATAGGCCTCGACCATCTGCTTCATGCAGCCATTGCCTGGCGCGCCCTTCATGAACTCGTCGGGCAGGATGATGGCGAAGGGCTCGTCGCCGACGATGTCGCGGGCGCACCAGATGGCGTGGCCAAGGCCCAGCGGCTCCTGCTGGCGCAGGAACACCGCATCGCCGGGCGCGAGGCGTGTGCCTTCGAGCGCCGAAAGATCCTTGCCGCGCTCGCGCTGGGTGATCTCACATTCGAAGGCGATATCGAAATAGTCCTCGATCGCGCCCTTGCCGCGTCCGGTGACGAAGATCATCTGCTCGATCCCCGCCTCGCGCGCTTCATCCACCGCATATTGGATCAGCGGACGATCGACCACCGGCAGCAACTCCTTGGGCACCGACTTGGTCGCGGGCAGAAAGCGCGTGCCAAGACCGGCAACAGGAAAGACGGCTTTGCGAATCGGCTTGTTCGACATGGGACTCCGTTCTCGATGAATACCGGTCCGCTGGGGATCGCGAACCGGGAGGAAAAGGTCAAGTGGTGCGACTACTTGTCTTTTATCTGTCAGATATTCAGCAGGCGCTGCGCCACTTGTTCAAGCGCGGCGATTTCTTCGTCCAAATGTTCCAGACTGACATGCTGAGCATTATTACGTAGATCGCGGCAGAGAAAGCCGTCGTGCGCTGGCTGCTGAAAACCGCCGATGATCAATGCACGGAAACGGTCAATTCGCTGGAGGTCGCGCTCGACCTCCGCAATTTCGGTCAGCGCGGCCGCGTTGCGACGGTCACGCATGGCGACAGTGGTGCGCAATTCGGTCATCAGCTTCGTCATGGCCGGGCGCGTGCGGGCTCCCACGGTGCGGACGTCGCCCATGGTCTCACGCAATTCGGCCAGCCGCGCCTCCAGACTCTGTTCCAGCATCGTCCAGGTACAGACCAGTCGCCCGATACCGCATAATAATGCCGCATCCTCCGGCGCATAGGCCGTCGCCGGCTTCACCTTGTCGTCCTGCGCCAATTCCGCGCTCACGCCCCGCATACTCCTCATGCCCATGAATCTGCGCAGACCCGCCCGGAAAGGCCAGAGCGAGGAGTCGCGCTCGCCCGCTGCCCGGGCACGGGCCAGCGGAATATGTGCTGAAACGTCGGTAAGCCGAACAAGTTGCGTTCAGCGGTGGCCGATCAGAAGTCGCCAAATCAGAAATCTATGGCGATGCCCTTGCGCTCCCAGTCGCCATAGCGAACGGGGCTCAGTTCCTCGTCCAGCGCCGGCGGCTGGTCGACCGGATCGGGCTGGGGCACGGGCGGGCTCTTGGAGAGATGCTCGGGCGCCTTCACATGCGCCGGGCGCTTGCCGTTGAAATGTCCCATGGCGGGCCTTTCGATTGCGGAGCGCGCGCGGCAACCCCATATTCAGTGTCAGGCCCGCTATCTGGGCCGCAAAGGAGCGATGTGCAAGTGAGTGGTTTTCGCACGGTGATGCTGTTGTCGGCGCTGACGGCGCTGTTCATGGCGCTGGGCTATACGCTGGGCGGCAGCGGCGGCGCGGTGATCGCCCTGCTGGTGGCGGCGGGGATGAACCTGTTCACCTTCTGGAATGCCGACAAGATCGTGCTCCGCATGCATAATGCGCGCGAGGTCGATGCCCAGAGCGCACCCGAATTTTACAGCCTGGTGCAGGCGCTGAGCCAGCGCGCCGGCCTGCCGATGCCGCGTGTCTATGTGATCGACCAGGACGCGCCCAACGCCTTTGCCACTGGCCGCAACCCTGAAAATGCCGCCGTGGCGGCGACCACCGGCCTGCTCAACATGCTGACCCGCGACGAGGTGGCAGGCGTGATGGCGCATGAGCTGGGCCATGTGAAGAATCGCGATACGCTGATCATGACGATGGTCGCGACCATTGCCGGCGCGATTTCGATGCTGGCCAATTTCGGCCTCTTCTTCCGCGGCAGCGGCAATAATGAAAATGGCCATAGCAACATGATCGCGACCTTGCTGGCGGTGATCGTCGCCCCCTTTGCCGCGATGATCGTGCAGATGGCGATCAGCCGCACCCGCGAATATGGCGCGGATCAGGCCGGGGCGGAGATCAGCGGCAATCCGCGCGCACTCGCCTCCGCCCTCGCCAAGATTTCCGGCCGGGCCGAACTGATCCCCAATCCGGTGGCCGAGCGGAATCCGGCCGCCGCGCAACTCTATATCGTGCCAGTGCATGTGAGCGAGTTGTTCTCCACCCATCCCGCGACCGAGAAGCGCATCGCCGCGCTGGAGGAAATTGCGCAGGATATGGGGCAGAATGGCGGCCCGCCGCCCATGAGCGTGCCGTCGCAGACTTCGACGCGGGCATCGGCCCTGTCTCCGGTGGCGTCGCCGGCGACAGCGCCGAAACGGCGCCGCAGCGCGCTCGATCCGCACGGGCGCTGATGCCGGTCGACGAGATTGGCGAGATCGCCTTCCGCGCCGCCGGCTTTGTAGCGCGCGAGGCGGCCGGCCTGGTCGTCGACATTGCCGTCGAATATATATTCTCCCGCCATACGCCGCGCCTGTTCCACGCCATCGGTCGTCGCACCATCGCGATCGCCACGCTGGGGCGTAAGCGCATCCCCTCGTCCCTGCGGGTCGTGCCGACGGGGATGGTGCCGCGCCCGCGCCGGTCGGACTGGTTGGCGCTGTGGGTCGGCGTCGCGACCAGCATCACCTTGGTTGCGGCAGCGATCTACACGGTCATCTGCTTCGTTTGAAGATGACCCCAGGGCCAAAAGCGCGTAGGGGCCGCTGATGTCCCGTCGTCCTAACGCCCGTTCCGGTGCCCCGCGCGCCGATGATGTCCCCGGCCTGCCCGCGCGCCGTGCTGCACTGAAGCTGCTGGACGCCGTCTTGCGTCGGGGCGATCCGCTGGAAATCGCGCTGCATGGTGCGACCCAGGGACTGGCCGACCGGGCCGACCGCGCGCTGGTCCATGCCATTGTGGCCGAGACGCTGCGCCATTTGCCCGATCTCGACGCGCTGATCGACGGCGCGACCAAACAGCCCCTGCCCGACGATGCCAAGGCGCGGATGGTCCTGCGCATCGCGCTCATCCAGGTGCTGGCGCTGGGCACGGCGCCCCATGCGGCGATCGCCACCGCATTGCCGCTGGTCGATGGCGGCCCGCGCAAGCTGGTCCATGGCGTGTTCGGCACCGTGACCCGTGCCGAGCCGAGCCTGCCGGTGCCGCCCACTCTGCCCGCCGAAGTCGCCGAGCGCTGGACCGGGCAATGGGGCGAGGCGATGCCATTGGCCGCCGCCCATGCCTATGCCGTGCGTCCGCCGGTCGATGTCAGCCTGCGCGATCCGGCCGAGACAGCGAAATGGACCGAGGCGCTGGGCGGCCGCAGCTTCGCACCCGGCCATGTCCGCCTGCCCGAAGGGGCTATCGTGCCCGAACTGCCCGGTTTCGCCGAAGGCGCCTGGTGGGTGCAGGATCTCGCCGCGTCCTGCCCGGCCCGGCTGCTGGGCGCGGGCGAAGGGCGAACCGTGCTGGACCTGTGCGCCGCGCCGGGCGGCAAGACGATGCAGTTGGCCGCCGCCGGCTGGGCCGTCACCGCGGTCGACCAGTCCAAGAAAAGGCTGGAGCGGCTGAGCGAGAATCTGGCGCGCACCGGCCTGTCGGCCGATGTCGTGCCGGCGGATCTGCGCCAATGGGCGCCGGACGCGCCGGTCGACGCACTGCTGCTCGACGCGCCCTGCACCGCGACCGGCATCTATCGCCGCCACCCCGACGTGCTGCATCGCATCGGACCGCGCCAGATTGCGGAACTGGCCGAGTTGCAGGGCGAACTGCTCGCCCGCGTCGCCGATTGGGTGAAGCCGGGCGGGACGCTGGTCTATGCCACCTGCTCGCTGGAACGCGCCGAGGGCGAGGAGCAGCTGGCGCGCTTCCTGGAAGCACGGCCCGATTTTGCGGCCCAGCCGGTGACGGCAGGCGAACTGCCCGACGGCATGGCGCCGACTGCCGACGGCTGGCTGCGCACCCTGCCCGACACGCTGGCCGATCAGGGCGGCGCCGACGGCTTTTTCGTTGCAAGGATCGTGCGCATCGGGAACTAAGGCTTAACCATGAGGGGCTTAAGGTTTGGCCCTTCGCTGGAAAGGCCTGCCTTGCGTCCGACCGAACCCCTGCCCCTGCACCATAGCTGGCCGCTCTACGACCTGCGCGAACATCTCGCGCCGGTGGTGCTGGACCATGAGATTGCGGGGAATGAAGCAGCACTGGCGGACCGGGGGCTGGGCCTGTGGCATTGCAACCTGGCCGATAGCAGCATCAGTTGGACCCACGGCGTCTATGACATATTCGGACTGGAGCCCGGTAGCATCGTGCCCAGACTACTGTCGGTATCGCTCTATGCCAACGATAGTCGCGAGGCGATGGAGCGGCTGCGCGCCTATGCCATCCGCCACCAGCGCGGTTTCACCCTGGATGTCGATATCCACCGCCCGGATGGCAGCGATTGCGCGATGCGGCTGATCGCCGCGCCGGTGCTGCTGGATGGGGAGACGGTGGCGCTGCGCGGGGTCAAGCAATGGCTGCCAAGGGACGTTGGCGCGCCCGTCCGGCTGGAACCGACGACCTTCTTCATCCCCTGACGCGACTCATCGCCGCGCCGCGCAAATCATGCGTTGCCCTCGCCCCGAGGGAGGGCTAATGCGGGCGGTCAAATGACCCATCCCATTCTCATCTCTCCATCCATCCTGTCCGCCGATTTCGCACGGCTGGGCGAGGAAGTCCGCGCCATCGACGAAGCCGGTTGCGACTGGATCCATATCGACGTCATGGACGGCCATTTTGTGCCCAACATCACCATCGGCCCCGCCGTGGTGAAGGCGCTGCGCCCGCACACCAAGAAACCGTTCGACGTGCATCTGATGATCTCGCCGGTGGACTTGTATCTCGACGCCTTCGCCCAGGCCGGCGCCGACATCATCACCGTCCATCCCGAGGCCGGCCCGCACATCCACCGCAGCGTGCAGCATATCAAGTCGCTGGGCGTGCAGGCGGGCGTGGTGCTGAACCCCGGCACCCCGGCCAAGATGCTGGACTATCTGATCGACGATATCGATCTGATCCTGGTGATGAGCGTCAATCCCGGCTTTGGCGGCCAGAGCTTCATCGAGAATCAGCTGCGCAAGATCGAGGCTTGCCGCAAGATGATCGAGAAGAGCGGTCGTGATATCCGCCTGCAGGTCGATGGCGGCATCGACATCAACACCGCGCCCAAGGCGATCGCGGCGGGCGCCGACGTGCTGGTCGCCGGCACCGCGACCTTCCGTGGCGGCCCGACCGCTTATGCCGATAATATCAGGACGCTGCGGGGCGGGTGACGAACCAGCGGCGCCAGTCCTCCCCTGTCGCCGTCGAGGCCGGGCATGAACCGGCCGACGACGGCATCGAACAGGGTAAGCGGCTCATCCGCGTCGCGGATGACAAGGGCCTGTCGCTGGCCGAGCGGATCGCCAATCATTTCTATCGGCTGAGCTGGAAGACGCCGCTGCACAGCCGGCGGCTGAAGGGCAAATATCCGCTCAAGCTGCTGGCAGTGCCCGATGATGTCATGCCCGGCGACCCGCGCGCCGGCCAGGCGATCCGCGCCGGCTATTTCCTGTTCCGGGGCCAGAAGCTGGCGATCGACACGATCGATTTCGGCAAGTTGGCGGTCGGCCCGGCTTTCACCGACTATCTGCACAGTTTCCGCTGGCTGCGCGACCTGTCGACCGCAGCGACGCGCGAACAGGGCGCGCCGGTAGCCGAGGCGCTGATGCGCAAATGGCTCGCCGCCCATGCCGAAACGCCGAGCGATCCGGCCTGGCGCGCCGACAATGCGGCCTGGCGGTTGTTGTTCTGGACCGCCCATGCGCCGCTGATCCTGTCGTCGAGCGATCTGGTCTATCGGTCGCTGGTGCTCAACTGCATCGCCCGCACCGCCCGCCATCTGGACCAGAGCGCGGACAAGGCCGCACCGGGCCTGCCGCGCCTGGTCGCCTGGGGCGGGATCGTCGCGGCGTCGATGCTGATGCCCGGCGGCAATCCGCGCAAGCTGTTCGGCGAAGCGGGGCTCAAGCGCGCGATCGATAGCGCCTTCCACGGCGATGGCGGCATCATTTCCCGATCGCCGCTGGCGCAGCTGGAAGGCGTGATGCTGCTGGCGATGGTGGTCGCGGTCTATGAAGTACGGCGCGAACAGGTGCCCGGCTTCCTGGTCGACGGGCTGACCCGCGCGGTGCCGGCGCTGCTGGGCCTGACCCATGGCGATGGCGGCCTGGGCAACTGGCAGGGTGCGGGCGCGGTCGATGCCGACATGGTCGAGGCGCTGGTGCAGGCCAGCCGGGTGCGGACCCGGCCGCTGCGCCAGGCGCGCGACTGGGGCTATCAGCGGATCAGCGCCGGCAATACGGTGGTGCAGATCGATGCGGCGCCGCCGCCGGTCGCGCGCCTGGCCGAGTCCGGCTGCGCCTCCACCGGTGCGATCGAGATCAGTGACGGGCGGCTGCGGCTGGTCATCAACTGCGGCGGCGCGGCGCTGGAAGGGGCCTATATCCCCCGCGACCTGGCCCAGGCACTGCGCTCCACCGCGGCGCACAGCACGCTAGTGCTGGACGACAGCAATTCGACCGCGCTGATGCCCGACGGCACGCTGGGCAAGGGCGTGACCGAGGTCGAGCTGAACCGGCAGGAACTGGACAATGGCAGCCGGGTGGAGCTGAGCCATGACGGCTATGTCCGCCGCATGGGCTATGTCCACCGCCGCCTGCTGATGATGAGCGGCGACGGCAAGGAAATCCGGGGCGAGGACATGCTGACCCCGGCGACGCGCGGCAAGAAGCCGGTCAAGCGGCCGGTGCAGCTGCGCTTCCATCTGGCGCCCGGCGTGGAACCGACGCTGACCGCCGACAGCCAGGGCGCGCTGCTGCGGATCGAGCTGGGCGCGCTGTGGCAGTTCCGGACCGGTGCCGGCGTGCTGAGCGTCGAGGATAGTCTGTGGGTCGATGGCGACGGCCGCCCCCACCCCACGAGGCAGTTGGTGGTGACGAGCGAGGCATTGCCGGGCGGCTCCAGCATCGGCTGGCTGTTCAAGCGGGTCGGCTGACCCGCATCGCATTGACCATCACGCGGGCGCTATTGTTCAGCCGGCCATCGATGTCCGTTTTATCCTATGAACGACGCAGACATCGGCGCATGCAAGATGAGCGACCCGAGGCCCGTTTGCTACCAATCAACGACCTCGCTCTCAGGCCCGGCCACTTTCAGCGGCCGGGCCGCTAGCCCCCCCTCAGTCGAACCTAATCCGATCTTCATTCTTTCATTCTAGGCACCCGGCATGATGGCGGGCTTTTATGACCGGATGGGATTGATCCCGACGGCGCGGTTGCGACGGATTGCGCGCATCTGGTGTCTGGTCGCGGGCATTTTGTTCCTCGCCTATCTGGTGCGACAGCTGCGCCAGGGCATGACCGATGGCGCCGGCCATCCCTTTGGCGAGGATTTCCTGAACTTCTGGTCGGGTGCGCATCTGGCGGTGACGGGGCACGCCGGTATCATCTATGATCTGGCCCGTTTCCATGCGTTCGAGACCGGGATCGCCGGCGCGCCGATCGACCTCTATCATTACAGCTACCCGCCGGTGATGTGGCTAATCTCCGCCCCCTTCGGCCTGCTGCCCTATCCGCTGGCCTGGGCGGCCTGGCAGTTGCTGGGCTGGGGTGCGTTCGCGCTGGCGGTGCGGCGATTGGCACCGGGGCATTGGGTGCTGGTCGCGCTGGCGCCGCCGGCGGTGTTCATCAATGCGATGGGCGGCCAGAATGGCTGCTGGACAGCAGCGATGATCGGCTGGGGCCTCATCCTGCTGCGCGACCGGCCGGTGGCGGCGGGCATGATCCTGGCCTTGTTCGTGGTGAAGCCGCAACTGGGCTGGCTGATCCCGCTAGCCCTGCTGGCCGCGCGGCAATATCGGGCGCTGGGCGCGTTCATAGGGTCGGCTCTGGCGCTGATCCTGGCGACCCTGCCGCTGTTCGGCCTTGATGCCTGGATCGCCTATGCGCAGCAGGGCAGCCTGCTCAAGAGCGTCATCCTGGAACATGGCGACGGCACCTGGCATCGGATGCTGTCCATCTTCATGCTGGTTCGGCATGGCGGCGCACCGACCCCGTTGGCCTATGCGGCGCAGGCAATCGCCAGCCTGACGGTCGCCCTGCTGGTGCTGCGGGTCTGGCATCGCGAGGGGCCGACGGCGCGGGCCAAGGCGCTGCTGGTGCTGGGCGTGCTGGCCGGGTCGCTCTATGTCAGCGACTATGATTGCGTCATGGCGCTGCTCGCCGCGCTATGGCTGTGGCCACAGGCGACGGCGGAGGTACGCGGGCGGATGGCGCTGTTGCTGGCGATGCCCTTGTTCGCCGCGCCGCTGGCGCTGATGAGCGGCGTCGCGCTGGGCGCTTTGGCCTTGTGGCCGGCGCTGCTGGGCGCCGGCCTGCAGCGCGCACCCTATCTGGCGGACGACGGCTTGAGATAAGTATCGAACCAGGCAACGGTGCGGGCCAGCGAATCGAGCTGATTCTCCTTCTTCTGGAAGCCATGGCCCTCGGCCGGGTAGAAGATCGTTTCCACCACATTGCCCTTGGCCTTGAGGATGTCATGCACCTCCTGCGCCTGCCCGCGCGGCACGCGAATGTCATTCTCGCCCTGGATGGTGAGCAGGGGCGCCTTCGCCGCACGGATATAGGTGAGCGGCGAGGCGGCGTCATAGACCCGGGGATCGCTGTCCGGCGTACCGAGCAGGCTGCGCTGATAGGCCTTCAGCTGTTCGTCCTGATCGCGATACATGGTGCGCCAGTTGATGATGCCGAACCATTGGACGGCCGCGGCGAACTCATCGGGCGCCCGGCCGATCGCCATCAGGGTCATGAAGCCGCCATAGCTGCCGCCGAAAATGCCGACCCGCTTGGCATCGACATAGCCACTATCGACCAGGAAATGCTTGGCCGCGACCGTGTCCTTGAGATCGGCGCCGCCCAGATCCTTGACATTGCCGTCCTGGAACGCCTTGCCATAGCCGGTCGAGCCGCGGAAATTGGGCTGGATCACGACATAGCCGCGGCTGGCGAAGGCGGTGGCGTAGCGGCTGTAACCATCCTGCGCCTGACCGGTGGGGCCGCCATGGGGCAGGACGATGGCGGGGTTGCTGCCGTCGCGCTTCAGATTGGCGGGCATGGTCACGATCGCGCTGATCAGCGTGCCGTCGAAACTCTTGTAGGTGACGACATCGGACTTGGGCAGCGCGGCGGGCTGGAGGCTGGCGATGGCGAGTTGGGTCGTGGGACGCGCAGTGCCAGCCGTCAGATCATAGAGATAGAGATTGGCCGGCGAATCCGCCCCCGAATGATTGACCATCAGGGTCCGGCCATCAGGCGAGCGGGGCTCGCTGCCGACGGGATAGTTCACGCCAGGCGGGATCGCCAATGGGGTTTCGGTCCCGGTCGCCAGATCATAGCGATAGAGCGTGCTGCGCGTGTCCGCATTGGTGCCGAAAATCAGCGTCCTGCCATCCCGCGTGAAGATGCTCGCGGTCTGTTCCCAAGGCGTGGGCTTCAGCCATTTCCACTGCCTGGAGACGCTATCGTACAGGCCAGCATGAATCTGGCCGGTATCGACGTCGGTGTTGACCGCAATCCACCGGCCGTCGGCGGTGGCGTCCGCGGCGGTATAGACTGTATCGGCCTTGGCGATCAGCTTGGTTGCGGCACCGGTCGAGATATCGATCCGCCAGACCTCCCCTACCTTGGAATCGACGCGGTCACGATTGGCGATCAGCGCCTTGCCGCCATCGATCCAAGCGATCGGCGACCAGCCATATTGCGGATCGGCTTCCTTGGTCAGCACCCTGACCACACCATTCGCATCCATCACCGCGACGTTCGACTGGCCTTCGGACCGGAGCTTGGTCGACAACGCCACGATCCCGCCGCTGGGACCAGGTAACATACCGCTTTCACGTCGGTCGGGGGTATTGGTGAGATTTTCGACCGCGCCGCCATTCACCGGCACGCGGTAGATATCGCTATATTCGTTGCCGCCGACATCCTGCTGGAAATAGAGATATTGGCCATCGGCCGATGCGGTAAGACCGGTCTGCGCATCATCGGACTGGGTAAGCTGGACAGGCCAGCTGCCGGCTGCGTCGGTCCGCCAGATGTTGGTCCGCCCGGTCAGGTTGGTCGCAACGAATATCCGCTTGCCATCGATACTCCATGCAACGCTACCCAGGCTGCGCGAGGCGCCGATATCGGCCAGCGGCACAGCGCGGGCATCGGGATTGACTGGCGAGGTCAGGCTTTTGGGATCGGTAACTGCCCGTTCCGGCGTAGGAATTTGCGCCAGCGCCGGGAAGGCGGCGAGCAAGGGCAAGGCGGTGGCGGCGAGCAGATAGCGCATGTCAGATCCCCCAACTGTTATGTAGCCACAATACAGTAGCGGCAAAAGCCCGCAAGATCGGGAAATTCCCTGCGCTTGAGGACTGTATTTTTGCGCCGCGCGCGACTAGAGGGCTGCGGCAAGCCTGAAGCGGCATCCCGAACAGCAGGAAGCATCCCCATGACCACCGACGTCACCATCAAGCGCGCCCTCCTTTCCGTATCGGACAAGACCGGCCTCATCGAACTGGGCCAGGCACTGGGCCAGCATGGCGTCGAACTGGTGTCGACCGGCGGCACCGCCAAGGCGCTGCGCGAGGCGGGCCTGGCCGTGAAGGATATTTCCGAGCTGACCGGCTTCCCCGAAATGATGGACGGCCGCGTCAAGACGCTGCACCCCAAGGTCCATGGCGGCCTGCTGGCGGTCCGCAACAACGCCGAGCATGTCGCGTCGATGGACGAGCATGCAATCGGCGCCATCGATCTGGTGATCGTCAATCTCTATCCCTTTGCCGCGACCGTGGCCAAGGGCGCCGACCGCGACGAGATCATCGAGAATATCGATATTGGCGGCCCGTCGATGGTCCGTTCGGCCGCCAAGAATCATGAGAGCGTCGCGATCGTCACCGATCCGGCCGACTATGCCCGCCTGATCGCCGAAATGGCCGAAAAGGGCGGTGCCACCAGCTATGATTTCCGCCGGATGCTGGCGGCCAAGGCCTATGCCGCCACCGCCGCCTATGATTCGATGATCGCCAGCTGGTTCGCCTTTGCCGACCAGGGCGTCGCCTTCCCCGAAAGCCTGTCGCTGTCGAGCAAGCTCAGCACCACGCTGCGCTATGGCGAGAACCCGCACCAGTCGGCCGCGCTCTACCTGCCCAACGGCCCGACCGCCAACGGCATCGCCCAGGCCAAGCAGATCCAGGGCAAGGAACTGAGCTACAATAATTACAACGACGCCGATGCCGCGCTGGAGCTGGTCAGCGAATTTCGCGATGGCCCGCCGACCGTCGTCATCGTGAAGCACGCCAATCCGTGCGGCGTCGCCACCGGCGAAACGCTGATCGAAGCCTATGAAGCGGCGCTGGCCTGCGACAGCGTGTCGGCATTCGGCGGCATCATCGCGGTCAACCGCCCGCTCGATGGCCCGACCGCCGAGGCGATCAGCGGCATCTTCACCGAAGTCGTGGCCGCGCCCGACGCCGATGACGAAGCCAAGGCGATCTTTGCCAAGAAGAAGAATCTGCGCCTGCTGCTGACCGGCGAACTGCCCGATCCGGCCCGCCCCGGCCTGATGGTCAAGAGCATCGCCGGCGGCCTGCTGGTCCAGAGCCGCGACAATGGCAAGGTCGACCGCGATGCCCTCAAGGTCGTGACCAAGCGCGCGCCGACGCAGCAGGAGTTGAAGGACTGCCTGTTCGCCTGGACCGTGGCCAAGCATGTGAAGTCGAACGCGATCGTCTATGCCAAGGGCGGCAGCACCGCCGGCGTCGGCGCGGGCCAGATGAACCGTCTGGAATCGGCGCGCATCGCCGCCTGGAAGGCGAAGGACGCGGCAGAAAAGGCCGGCTGGAGCGAACCCCGCACGATCGGCTCGGCCGTCGCTTCCGACGCCTTCTTCCCCTTCGCCGACGGCCTGCTGGCAGCGGTGGAAGCCGGCGCGACGGCCGTGATTCAGCCGGGCGGCTCGATCCGTGACGAGGAAGTCATTGCCGCAGCAGACGAAGCGGGCCTGGCGATGGTCTTCACCGGCATGCGTCACTTCCGCCATTAAGGCTTGTTTCCCAACGCGCTAGACGGCGGGTCGGGACAGCCACGCGGCAAAGTTTATGCGGGTGCGAAACGATCCTGTTCGCACCCGCAAAATCGCAGAAAACTGCCATTTTTTGGCAATTGGCCTCTTTTCAACATCACCGGCGAGGCCTATTTATAACGATGACCCCGCACCCACGTCAGGCGTTGGGCACGACATAAGAAAAAGCATGTTCGACAGGAGAATAGGATGACCAAGAAGACGCTGGTGGCGATGGCCGCCACCATGGCCCTTGCGCTGCCTGGCATGGCAATCGCCGGCAACAGCAGCAGCGAAGTCGTCGTTGACGGCACCACCGGCCTCACCACCCGCACCATCGCCGTATCGGTGGCGGACCTGAACCTGGCCAGCACCAATGGCCTGCGCCGCGCCGATTATCGCATCAGCCGCGCCGCCAAGCAAGTGTGCGGCTGGGTCAATGGATCAATCCTGCCAGCGACGCCCGACTATCGCGACTGTGTCGGCGATGCGCTGGACGGCGCGCGCAGCGACCTCAACACGCTGGCCCAGCGCCAGGGCTGATCTTCACCCATCCCGCAAGGGAAGCCTTCCCCGTCACGGGGACTGCAGGGGGCCGTTCCGCACATGCGGGGCGGCCCTTTGTCCTGTCGGCCGCGCGCTCATGCTTACCAGCGATTAACCACTCCTTAGAGGATTTCCTGCACTCAGCGAGACACGAAGGACCATCCAGGGGATATAGAGCATGTCGCGTGTCGACCAGAGTGTGGACGTCGCCATCATCGGGGCAGGCCCGGCCGGCCTGACCGCCGCCTATCTGCTGACGAAAAAGGGCTTTTCCGTCACCGTCATTGAGAAGGACCCGGTCTATGTCGGCGGCATCAGCCGCACGGTCGAACTGGATGGCTATCGATTCGATATTGGCGGCCACCGCTTCTTTTCCAAGTCGAAGGAAGTGGTCGACCTGTGGAACGAGATTCTGCCGGACGATTTCATCCAGCGCCCGCGCATGAGCCGCATCTATTATGAGGGGAAATTCTACTCCTATCCCCTGCGCGCATTCGAGGCGCTTTGGAATCTGGGCATCTGGCGCTCGACCCTGTGCATGGCGAGCTTTGCCAAGGCGAAGATGTTCCCGAACCGCAATGTCCGCTCCTTCCAGGACTGGACCGTCAACGCGTTCGGCCACAAACTCTTCTCGATCTTCTTCAAGACCTACACCGAGAAGGTCTGGGGCATGCCGTGCGACGAGATGTCGGCCGACTGGGCGGCGCAGCGGATCAAGGGCCTGTCGCTATGGGGCGCGGTGGTCGATGGCCTCAAGCGCTCGCTGGGCCTCAACAAGAAGCCCAATGACGGCATGGCGACCAAGACGCTGCTCGAAACATTCCGCTATCCGCGCCTTGGCCCCGGCATGATGTGGGAAGCCGCGCGCGATCGGGTGATCGAGGGCGGCAACCAGATCTTGATGGCGCACAGCCTGAAGCAGCTGGCACAGGACCAGGGCACCGAGCGCTGGCGCGTGGTCGCCGACGGACCGAACGGCGATGTCATCATCAACGCCGCCCATGTGATTTCGTCCGCGCCGATGCGCGAACTGGCCGCGCGCATCCATCCGCTGCCCGAAACCCTGCCCGAGGCGATGGAACTCAAATATCGCGACTTCCTGACCGTGGCGCTGATGATCAAGTCGGAGGATCTGTTCCCCGACAACTGGATCTATATCCATGACAGCAAGGTGCAGGTCGGCCGCATCCAGAATTTCCGCAGCTGGTCGCCCGAAATGGTGCCCGATGAACCGGTCGCCTGTGTCGGTCTGGAATATTTCTGCTTCGAGGGCGATGGCCTGTGGGCGTCGGCCGACGCCGACTTGATCGACCTTGCCAAGAAGGAAATGGCGATATTGGGCCTGTGCAATCCCGACGATGTCGTCGGCGGCGCGGTGGTGCGGCAGGAAAAGGCTTATCCGGTCTATGACGACGCCTATGCCGACCATGTGCTGGCGATGCGCACCGAGCTGGAAGCCGTCGCCCCGACGCTCCACCTGGTCGGCCGCAACGGCATGCACCGCTATAACAATCAGGATCATGCAATGATGACGGCGATGTTGACAGTGCGCAACATCGAGGCGGGCACGCGCGTCTATGACGTCTGGGGCGTCAACGAGGATGCCGAATATCATGAATCGGGCGAGGAAGGGCAGGATGTCGAAGGACAGCGCGCCGCCCTCGCCAGCGAACGGCTGGTGCCCTCTCGCCTGAAGGCCGCATGAGCCGATGGGCGAGCCGTTGCGCGCCCTGACGGCCCGGCTGGGCAGCATCGCCGCGCGCTTCATGTTCGCCCGCTATCTGCTGGCCAGCATCTGTGCGCTGTCGAGCGACATGGCGGCCTTCCTGATGCTGAGCCGGATTGGTGCCACGCCGATGCTGGCAGCATTTGGTGGCTATGCGGTTGGCCTAGTCGTGCATTGGGTGATCAGCATCCGTTTCGTGTTCGACACGGGCGCTGGCCCGAGCAACGCGCAACGTGTCGCCTTCGTTGTCAGCGCGTTGATCGGCATGGGGATCACCATCGCCATGGTCGGCGGGCTGAGCGCCGTCGGCATTGCCCCGGCGATCGCCAAGCTGATATCCGTGCCCGCCAGTTTCCTGAGCGTCTATGCGATCCGCAAATATGGCATTTTCGCGCGTAGTTGAGCGCTATAACCTGTGGCTGATCCTGCTCGCCTGGCTGGCGTGCAGCGCGGTCATGCTGTGGCTGTTCCATGGCGATTTCGCCGCGCTGGGCTTTCGCGATCCCGACGATGCAATGCGGCTGGTGCAGGTGCGCGACTGGATCGGCGGACAAGGCTTCTGGGATGTCAGCCAGCATCGGGTGAACCCGCCACTGGGCGGACCGATGCACTGGTCGCGCATCGTCGACATGCCGGTGGCGGCGTTGATCCTACTGGCGCGGCCGTTGTTGGGGCCTGCGACCGCAGAACTGGTCGCCTGCATCATCGTGCCGCTGCTGTTGCTGGGCGGGCTGGCCGGCGCGGTGCATCTGGCGGCCCGGCGACTGGGCGATCCTGTTCCTGCGCTGGTGACCGTGGCCCTGCTGCTGACGACACCGTCGATCCTGGTGCAGTTCACGCCGCTGCGGATCGACCATCATGGCTGGCAGATCTGGATGGCGGCCATCGCGCTGGCCGGCGCACTGGATGATCGACATGTCCGCGGCGGGGTGACAAGCGCGCTGGCGCTGGCGATCTGGTTGCAGATTTCGAGCGAAGCCCTGCCCTATGTCGCACTGTTCGCCGGGCTGTTTGCGCTGCGCCAATGGCTCGACGGCCGGGAAGCGCCGCGCTTCACGGCCTTCGCGGCGACGCTGGGCGGGGCAGCGCTTGCGCTGCTCGCTTTTCTGCGCGGCCAGCCCGCCTTGCTGCATAGCCAATGCGATGCGCTGTCGGCCGCCTATGTCTGGCCGCTCGTCGCGCTGGCCGTGCTGGTGCCGCTGGCCGGCACACTGATAGGCACCGGCAGCATGACCCGGCGCTTCCTGATCGCCGCGATCGGCGGCGCGGCCGCCATCGCGATCCTGCTGGCGATCGGTGGTTCCTGCCTGTCAGGCGATCCGTTCCAGGCGCTGGGGCCGCTGGCCTATAAATATTGGTATTTGCAGGTGATGGAGGGTCGGCCGATCTGGGACCAGAGCCTGTCACTGCGCGGCGTCATCCTGTTGCCCGCGCTGGTTGGGCTGGCCGGCGCAATGGTCGCCGCGCGGCAAACCGTAAACCGCGATGCGCGCATGCGCTGGCTGGCGTTGGCCCTGTTGCTGCTAGGGGCGATGGCAGTGTCGCTACTGGTTATGCGCGCCGTGTCGGTCGCCCATGTCTATGCCCTGCCCGGTGTCGCCTGGTTGCTGATCGCCCTGTTCCGCAAGGTACAGGCATCATCGCAGGCGCTGGTGCGCGTCCTGGGGTCGGTGGCGCTGATCCTGCTGACCCCTGCCGGGATAAGCGCATTGTGGATTGCCCTGATCCCCGAGGCGCCATCGGCCAAGACCAGCGCCGTCAATTGCCGGGCCGCCGCCACGCTGGCGCCGCTGCACGCCCTGCCCCCATCCACCCTGTTCGCGCCGCTGGACCTTGGCCCCGACATATTGGTGCAGACGCCGCATCGCGTGATCGGCACCGCTCATCATCGTAATGCCGCCGGCATCACCGCCGTGATCGAAGGGTTCATGGCGACGCCCGACACGGCGCGCGCGGTGATCCGATCGGTCAATGGCGGGCGTGGCGCAGACTATGTCGTGACCTGCGCGGGGCTTACCGAATATGCGCTCTATGCCAAGGATCAGCCCCAGAGCCTGTCGGCGCAACTGATGCGGGGTAATGTACCTGGCTGGCTGCAACCGCTGCCGGGCAAGGGGCCGCTGCGCATCTACAAGGTCAGGCGGGACTGAAGGCCAGCGCGACGCCGTTCATGCAGTAGCGCAGGCCGGTGGGTTTCGGCCCGTCGTCGAACACATGGCCCAGATGGCCACCGCAGCGGGCGCAATGCACTTCGGTCCGCGGCACCTCCAGGCTGAAGTCGCGCGACGTGCCGATCGCGCGGGGCAAGGGCGCATAGAAGCTGGGCCAGCCGGTGCCGCTGTCGAACTTGGTCTTCGAACTGAACAGATTCTGCGCGCACCCGGCGCAGGTGAAGGTGCCGGCGCGATGTTCGCGGTTGAGCGGGCTGCTGTCGGGAAATTCGGTCGCGCCCTGGCGCAGCACCTTATAGGCCCAGGGGCTGAGCCTGCTGCGCCATTGCGCGTCGGTCAGGCGATAGGGATAGGCGGCCTGTGCCGCGTCGGGGCGGAATTGCCACAGGGCCAATGCAGAGGCGCCGGTCGCGACGCCATAGAGAAAATGCCGCCGGTTCATTGATTCTCCTTAGCCTGCTCAGCCTGTCGAGCCCCTGAACAACTGCTTCCACCAGCGGCCACCCGATTTCAGCACATGGCGGCGGAACAGGAGCACGCCAATGCGGATGATGAGGGCGACCCAGACGCCCTGCCACAGGATCGCCACCAGATGCGGCCACAGCGCCGCGTCCTGCGCCGCCCGCGCGATCATCGCGAAGGGGGAGGAGAAGGGAAAGACCACCGACGCCACTTCCAGCGGCGATCCCATATGGTCGACCGTGTAGGAGACGAAGAAGAAGATCATCATCTGACCCATGGTGATCGGCATGTTGAGCGTCTGCACCTCGCGCACGGTCGCCGCCTGTGCGCCGATGCCCAGGAACAGCGAACCGAGCAGCGTATAGGCCATGGCGAAATAGATGATACCGAGCGCGATGAAGGCCGGCCAGCCCACCGCGGGATCGGGCAGCACCGTGCCGGGCGCCTTCAGCGCCATGAAGATGGTGAAGGCGGTGCCGCCCCAGAAGGCAATGCCGACGAAGCTCATCCCCAGCATGGCGATCAGCTTGCCGAGGAAGATCGCGTCCACCGGCACGGCGGCGGCCAATATCTCGATGATCTTGTTCGTCTTTTCCTCGACCAGATTGGACAGGATCATGCCCGCGAGCAGGATGGTAAGGAAGAAGATGACGATCTGGCCGGTGCGGCCGATCAGCAGCCGGGCCTGCGACTGGGCGCCGAGACTGGTCGTCACTTCCTGCCGTTCGACCTTGACCATGCGCAGCACCTTTTCGGCCTGTGCCGCGCTGGCGATCAGGCTGAGATCCCCCTGCAGCCGGTCCAGATCCTCGGGCTTTCCGGTCAGGACCGGGCGCGATACCGTGCCCGAGAGAATGGCGACGACGTCGGAATCGGGCCTGGCCAGCTGGGTCCGCGGCGGGAGACCGAGCGGCACAGCGTGAAGCCGCGGCAGCGCCTGCGGACCCATGCGTTCGGTCAGGCGCTTGTGCGCCCGTTCGAGCGCGCCGACATCGGCCGGCGTCATGGCGATGCCGACGACCGGGCGCAGGTCTGTGCTGGAAATCTTCTGGGTGAAACCGGCGAACACCATGCCGATGACGATCGGCACCAGCGGCCCGATCAGGAACAGGATGAAGGTGCGCGACAGCACGACGGCGGTGAAATCCCGCCGGGCGATGACGCTGGCGGCGCGCAGCAATTCCCTCATGCCCCGGTCTCCTGCGTGGCGTCATCGCGCATCTGTCGGGCGGCGGCCTCCCCCGCGATCGCGACGAAGGCGTCATGCAGGCCCGGCCGTTCGATCGACAGGCTTTCGATGCCGGCCTGACCGTCGAGCAGGGCGCGCAGCAATGGTTCGATGCCATCATCGGGCAGCGCGAAATGCCAGGCGCCATCCTGCGCCAGCGTGTCGGTCGGCAAGGCGCGGCGCCAGGCGCCGTCGCTCAGCCGCGTGCGCAATGTCACCTGGGGCGGCAGACGGTCGCGCGCGTCGCTGACCGACCCTTCGAACCGGATGCGGCCGCCCGCAACGATGGCGATGCGTTCGCACAGCCTTTCGGCATGGGCGATGACATGGGTGGAAAAGAGGATGGTGACGCCCTTGCGCGCCTGATCGCGGATCAGCGCCTCCAGCTTCTCCTGATTCATCGCGTCGAGGCCGGAGAAGGGCTCGTCGAGGACGATGAGGCGCGGTTCATGGACGATGGTCCCGAACAACTGCACCGTCTGGGCCATGCCCTTGGAGAGCTGGCGGATCGGCTTGTCGACCGAGGCACCCATGCCATAATCCTGCAGCATCGCCCGCGCCCGTTCGCGCCCGACATGGAGCGGCAAGCCACGCAGCGCCCCCATGAAGGCGATCGCCTCATAAGCCTTCATCGACGGGTAGAGGCCGCGCTCCTCGGGCAGATAGCCGACCTGCCTGGCCATGCGCAGCGGCGCCGGATCGCCGAGCAGGGTGCGGTGGCCTTCGTCAGGATCGATGATCCCCAGCAGGGTGCGCAACAAGGTGGTCTTGCCCGCGCCGTTCGGCCCCAATATGCCATAGATGGTGCCAGCGGGCACGGCGATGTCGACGCCATCCACCGCGCGAAAATCGCCGAACGCCTTGACAAGGGCATGGCCTTCGACGGCATAGGGGGCGGCAGGAGCCGGAATGTCACCGATCATCCGCCCCTGATAATCCCGGACCATGCCAGTGCAAAACGAAACATTGGAGCAGCGCCTGAAAGCGCAGGCCGCGCAGTTGGGCTTTGCCGCCTGTGCGATCGCGCACGCCGACGCCGCGCCGCGCACGGCCGAGCGGCTGCACCAATGGCTTGAGGCCGGCCATCATGGCGACATGCTGTGGATGGAGGAGCGGGCCGAGCAGCGCGGATCGCCCACGGGCCTGTGGCCGCAGGCGCGGAGCGTCATCATGCTGGGGATGAGCTATGCCCCCGGCCGTGATCCGCTGGCGCTGGCCGAGGTCGGCGATCGGGGGCGCATTTCCGTCTATGCTCAGGGCCGCGACTATCATGATGTGGTCAAGAAGGCGCTGAAGGCACTGGCCCGCTGGCTGGTCGACCAGCAGCCGACCGCGCTGAAAGTGTTCGTCGATACGGCGCCGGTGATGGAAAAGCCGCTGGCGCAGGGCGCGGGGCTGGGCTGGCAGGGCAAGCACAGCAATCTGGTGAGCCGCCAACATGGCAGCTGGCTGTTCCTGGGCGCCATCTATACCGAGATCGCGCTGGAGCCCGATGCGCCGGAGGTGGACCATTGCGGCAGTTGTACCGCCTGTCTGTCATCCTGCCCGACCGATGCCTTTCCCGCGCCCTATATCGTCGATGCGCGACGCTGCATCTCATACCTGACGATCGAGCATAAGGGGCCGATCCCCGAGGAGTTCCGGGCACGGATGGGCAACCGCATCTATGGCTGCGACGATTGTCTGGCGGCCTGCCCCTGGAACAAGTTCGCGCAAGGGGCGGCGGCCAATCGCGCCTTTATCGGCCGGGCGGAGCTGGCGGCGCCGGCGCTGGGCGATCTGCTCGACCTTGACGATGCGGGCTTTCGCGAGATTTTCTCCGGATCGCCGATCAAGCGGATCGGACGCGACCGGATGGTGCGCAACGCCGCGATCGCGGCGGGCAATAGCGGCGACCTGCGGCTGGTCGATCGCTTGCGGCCGCTGACATCCGATCCCGATCCGGTGGTGGCGGAAGCGGCCGAATGGGCGCTAGGGCAGTTGCTCAACGCTGCTGGAGCGTAGCCGCACAGGAGGCGTGGTCGACGTCTGTGCCGGCGGGCGTGCGGGCATCGACATGGGTCACCACCGGCTCCTTCCCCTTGCCGGGCGAATAGAGATAGGCGTCGAGCACGCAGCGGCCATTGCCAAATTGAAGCTTGCGCACGGTCGTTTCGCGAATGTCGAGGCGCGGCGTGCCGAACATCTGGGTCAGGCGCCTGGCATCCATGCCCATCAGCGGTCCGGTCTTGGTGAAGGCGCTGGCCGGCGGACCGGCGGGTGGCGGGGTATAGCTGGTGGCGGGCGGGACGACGCCGCCACAGGCCGCGAGCGGCAGCGACAGGAGCGCGGCGAGCGCGAAACGGGGCGACATCAGACCGGCTTCCTCTTGGACCCTAGCAACATGTGGACCGCCATAGCCGCGCTCCAGATCGGCGCAAGCAGGTTGACCAGGGGGATGAGGAAGAGAAGCGCCGAAACGAGGCCCAGGAGCCACCGGCTGCCACGGCCGATCGGCGGCAGGGCGGGATGGCGCGGCTCGACCATGTCAGCCAGGTCGCGGCCGAGCAGATAGGCGTTCACAGCCAGGAACAGCCCGATCGTGCCGATCCCCGTGACCAGCAGCAGCACATAGCCGGGCAGCGCCAGCAGGTTCCAGCCGAGCGTGCGACCGACCGAGCGTAGCGCATAACGAAGGCTGCGGGTGAAGCCGACCGGCCGGCCCAGAGCCTGTGGATAAGTATCGCGCTCCACCGCCTCGATCACATCGTCGGCGAACAGGCCCATGACCAGCATGGCGATGGTACGGAACAGCAGCCAACTGGCCGCGATCAGGGCAAGGCTGGTCGCTGCAGCCTCCGCCATGCCGCCCCAGCCATCCCCCTCGCCCCAGCCGAAATGCAGGCGCGTTGCGTGAAAGGCCGCCCATAGCCCGACACCCAGCAGCACGAAGAGCAACAGGGTCAGCGCCAATGTCTTCGCCAGCAGCCTGCGCGCAGCGGCATGGAAGATCAGGGGGAAGGCGCGCAGCGCAGCGGTGATGATCATGGCCCGATATCCTGCGCCCCGGCGCGCCCGTCAATCAGCAGCGTTGCGCGGCGGCCCCCGGACCGGTAGAGACGGCCCAATTTACCGCTATTTTCCCATCATCTTTCACAGGAGCCCGCGTGACTTCTTCCCCCACGCTTGACGTTGTCGCGATCGGCAATGCCATTGTCGACGTTCTGGCCCGCAGCGACGACGCCTTTCTGGCGCAGCATGCGCTGACCAAGGGCGGCATGCAGCTGATCGACGCCGAAATGGCCGAAACTCTTTATGCCGACATGCCCCAGGCCAAGGAAATCAGCGGCGGTTCGGCCGCCAACACGCTGGCCGGCCTCGCCGCGCTGGGCGCCAAGTGCGGCTTCATCGGCCAGGTCAATGACGACCAACTCGGCGCGGTGTTCGCCCATGACGTGCGTGCGCTGGGCATCAAGTTCGACACGCCCGTCGTGCAGGGCGACATCCCGACCGCCCGCTGCCTAATCCTGGTGACGCCTGACGCGCAACGTACCATGAACACCTTCCTGGGTGCGTCGCAGTTCCTGCCCGAAGCGGCACTGGACCTGGAACTGATCCGGTCGGCCCGCATCCTGTATCTGGAAGGCTATCTGTGGGATCCCGAGCAGCCGCGCGCCGCGATGCGCGCCGCGATCGACGCCGCCCGCAATGCCGGCCGCAAGGTCGCCTTCACCCTGTCCGACAATTTCGTGATCGACCGCCATCGCGCCGACTTCGTCGACCTGATCGAACAGGGGTTGATCGACATCCTCTTCTCGAACGAGGGCGAGATCCAGTCGCTGGCGCAGGTCGATGATTTCGACAACGCGCTGGCCCGCTTCGCCGACAAGGTGCCGGTGCTGGTATCGACCCGCAGCGAAAAGGGCGCGGTCGCCATCGTCGATGGCGTGCGTCACGAGGCGCCTGCCGCTCCCGTCAGCCAGATCATCGACACCACCGGCGCAGGCGACCTGTTCGCCGCCGGCTATCTGGCCGGCCATCTGGAAGAGCGCAGCGTCGAGGATTGCCTGGCGCTGGGCGCGGCGGCCGCCGCCGAAGTGATCTCACACTGGGGCGCGCGTCCCGAAGAAGACCTGAACCTGATCCGCGCCAAGCTGTTCGCCTGATCGAGACAGACACTGACAAAAAATGGCCCGCCTCTCCATCCGGGAGGCGGGCCTTTTTATTTGGCAGGATCAGGCGGGGTTCTTCTGCTTGCGGAACAAAGCGCGATCGTCCGGGCCAAAGCCCCAGCGCCAGATGACAAAGCCGTAGGCGGCCAATATCGCCCACACGCCGACCGCCAGTTCCACCCATTCGAAACGCGCTGGCAGGGCGACGAAGGCCGCGCCGACGATGCAGGCGACACCCGAGGCGCTGAGCAGGGGCCAGCGCCAGGCATTGATGCGGGCGTGGAGCAGGCTGGACAGCAGCCGCGCCTTGACGAAGGCACTGGCGCCCAGTGCGATACAGAGGCCCAGTGCCGGAGCGGCAGCCAACTCCTGCCCCGTCAGGCCAAACCGCTTGCCGAGCAGGATCAGGCCGAAGCTGAGCGCCGCCTGCAGCGCGATCATGCTGAGCGAGATCATGAGATTGCGGTGGCGGGCGATATAGACCAGCGCGGATTCGCTGACCACGGCGGTGGCGGCGACGACTTCGGCCAGCAGCAGGAAGGCCAGCGCGCCAGTGCCGCCGACGAAATGCGGGCCGACCAGCCCCATGACGGCCTCGCCCGGAATGCCGAGCGCCAGCGCAATGCCGGCCTGCGCCGCGATGATCCAGAAACCGACCTGACTGACCTGGCGCGCGATCGCCGCCAGATTGCCCTCGGCAAGGTTGCGGGTGATGACCGGGCCGAGGATGGGGTCGAAGCTGGTCTTCAATTTCTGCGGCAACGAGGCGACCTGTTGCGCGACATAATAGATGCCGACGATCGCCGGGCTGACGAACAGGCCGAGGATCGCCATGTCGAGCCGCCGCGAGCCCCATTCGACGCCATCCGCTGCGGCGAGCGGCAGGTTGCGGCGGGCCAGGCGCCAGAGCCGCCCGGCATCGGGGCGCCAGCCATGCGGTCGACCATAATGCCGCAGCATCGGAATGATCGAGGCGATCATCGCCGCGACCATCGACACGACATAGGAGAGGATGAGACCGTCGCGCAGCGAATAATAAGCAAAACCGAAGGCGCCGATGCTGATCGCCCAGGGTTCGATGATCGACCGCGCACGCACCGTGGCCCCAATATCGAAGCGATAGGCACAGGCGGCGAGCGCGACGTCGGAGGTGGCGACGGCGATGACGATCAGCGCCAGCAGCCGGTCGAGCCCGTTGATGCCGCTGTTGGGGAACATCGCCTGAGGAAAGGCGATCAACAGGCCCGCGCCCAGCAGCGACGCGATCAGCGTCACCACCATCGCATCGGTCACGACATGGCTATGCGGCCGTTCGGTCTGGGCGAGCGCGCCGGCAAGGCCCCGCTTCAACCCCAGCGTCGCGATCTGGGCGACGAACTCCACCACCAGCACGGCATAGGCGAAGCGCCCGAGCGCGTCAGCGCCATACCAGCGCCCGGCGATGAACAGGAAAGGCAGGCGCGCAGCGAGGCGTAGCAGGAAGCCGAAGATGTTGGTCCGCCCCCCCTTGGCCAGGGCGGCGATGTCATCCTTCTGTTCGGCAGGGGTCGCCTGCGCGGTCACAGGCCCCTGGTCCCCCTCGATTGTCATGCTCATGGCTATAGGCGATCTATTGTGTCGCGGCGATGTTTATTCGGGCCGCAACGGACGCGCCAGCAACGCGTCGATGACCTGTGCCAATGGTGCGGCATCGCCGAGCAAGGCACAGACGGCTTCGACCACCGGCATTTCCACGCCCGCCGCGCGGGCGGCATCGCGCAGGACCGGCGCGGTATGCGCGCCTTCGGCCACGGTGCGACGGTTGGAGAGAAGGTCGGCGGCGCTCTGCCCCTCGCCCAGCCCCTTGCCGAGCGAGAAGTTGCGCGAATTGGTGGAGGAACAGGTCAGGACGAGGTCGCCCAGGCCCGACAGGCCGCCCAGCGTTTCGGCGCGGGCGCCACGCGCGAGACCAAAGCGGGTCATTTCGGCAAAACCCCGGCTGATGAGCGAGGCGCGCGCATTGAGGCCGAGGCCCGCGCCTTCCGACACGCCGCAGGCGATGGCCAGCACATTCTTGACAGCACCGCCGATTTCCGCGCCGACGACATCGTCGGACAGATAGGGGCGGAAGGTCGGGCGGGCGATGCGCGCCGCCAGCTTCTCGGCCAGCGCCTGGTCGGCGCAGGCGAAGGTGACGGCGGTCGGCAGCCCTTTGGCCACTTCATGGGCGAAGGTCGGGCCGGAGAGGACGGCGATCGGCGAGCTTGGCTGCGCCTGTGCCGCGACTTCCGACATCAACAGGCCGGTGCCCGCCTCAATCCCCTTGGAACAGAGGACCAACGGCACGCCGGCCGGCGCCTGCGCGACAACGCTGCGCAGATGCTGGGCCGGGCTGACCACCAGGATCAAGTCACGATCGGCCAGATCCGCCATGGCGCCGGTCGCGCGGATCGAAGGCGAAAGCGGCAGGCCGGGCAGATAGAGCGGATTTTCATGTGCGCCATTGATCGCATCGACCACATCGGCCTCCAGCGCCCAGAGGCGCACATCCTGCCCGTCGGCCGCCAGCAATTGCGCCAGCGCGGTGCCCCAGGCCCCTGCTCCGATGACTCCCGCCTTCATGCCTTCACTCCTGCCCCACGGGCCTTTTCCGCCGTCGGATCGAGCGGCCAGCGCGGCCGGGCGGGGATGGTGAGATCGTCGGTCATGCCCGCAGCATAGCGCTCCGCGCCGGCCCAGGCGATCATCGCCGCATTGTCGGTGCAGAGCCACAGCGGCGGCGCGACGAAGGGCAGGCCATGGTCCTGCGCCAGCGTGGTCAATGCGCCGCGCACCGACTGGTTGGCGGCGACCCCGCCGGCCACGACCAGCGCGGTCACGCCTTCGCTGGCGGCGAGCGCGCGCCGGGTCCGGTCGAGCAGGCAGTCGATCACCGCCTGCTGGAAGCTCGCCGCGATATCCTCGACCGCATATTGGCCCGACTGGGCGGCGCGCATCACCGCGCTCTTGAGGCCGGCGAAGGAGAAATGGGGTTCTTCGGTGCCGACCAGTGGACGCGGCAGCGGCACGGCGCGCGGATTGCCCCTAGCCGCCGCCTTTTCCACCGCCGGACCGCCGGGGAAGCCGAGGCCGAGCAGTTTGGCAGTCTTGTCGAACGCTTCGCCCGCCGCATCGTCGATGGTGGTCGCCAGGCGGCGATACTGGCCGACGCCGTCCACACGCAGCAACTGGCAATGACCGCCCGACACGAGCAGCAGCAGATAGGGGAATTGCAGATCCTGGTCGGCGAGGCGCGGCGAGAGCGCATGGCCCTCCAGATGGTTGACCGCGACCAGCGGCTTGCCAGTGGCATGGGCGAGCGCCTTGCCGGTGACGAGACCGACCATCACGCCGCCGATCAGGCCGGGGCCGGCGGTGGCGGCGATGACATCGACATCGGCCAAAGTCATCTTTGCGTCTGCCAGGGCCGCTTCGATCAGCGGGGCCAAAGCCTCGACATGGGCACGGGCCGCGATTTCAGGCACGACGCCGCCATAGGGACGGTGCGCGTCTTCCTGCGTGGCGAGGCGATGGGCCAATATCTGCCCGTCAGCCGTCACCAGCGCCGCCGCGGTTTCGTCGCAGCTTGATTCCAGGCCGAGGATGATGGTCATTGCCGCTTCCATCTAGTGCCCGTGGCCATTAGAGCAAGCCGCTTATGAAAAGACCCGAACGACCGTTGCGCCTGGGCACCAGGGGATCGCCGCTTGCGCTGGCCCAGGCTCATATGACCGCGCAGGCACTGCGCGATGCCCATGGATGGGATCAGGACGCTATCGTCACCGTCATCGTCCAGACCAGCGGCGACCGGATTCAGGACCGGGCACTGGCGGAAATCGGCGGAAAAGCGCTCTGGACCAAGGAACTGGACCGGGCGCTGGTGGAGGGCGAGATCGACTGCGCCGTCCACAGCATGAAGGATGTCGAGACGATCCGGCCCGAGGCGATCCATGTCGCAGCGATGCTGCCGCGTGCCGACGTGCGCGATCGGCTGGTCGGCGCAGAAAATCTTGCCGCGCTGCCGCCGCAGCCGATCGTCGGGACCAGTTCGCCGCGCCGCGCCGCGCAGGTGAAACGGCTGCGCCCCGATGCGCAGATCATCCTGTTCCGCGGCAATGTCGCCACGCGGCTGGCCAAGCTGGAAGCGGGCGAGGCCCATGCGACGTTGCTCGCGGCTGCCGGCCTCGACCGGCTGGGCCAGGCGGACATTGGCGCCACGGTCGAGATCGACACCATGCTGCCTGCCCCGTCGCAGGGGGCGGTCGGCATCGAGACGCTGGCCGACAATGCAGACATGCTGGGCTGGCTGGCGGCGATCAACCATCGCGACACTTTCGATTGCGTGATGGCCGAGCGCGCCGTGCTGCGCGGGCTGGGCGGCACATGCCATTCGCCGATCGCGGCGCTGGCCGTGCTGGAAGGCGCACAGATTCATCTGCGCGCCGAGATCATCAGCCCCGAAGGCGACGAGACGGTGGGGGACGAGGCGTGGCTGGCACGCGGCGATGCGGCGGCGGCCGAGGCGATCGGCCGGGGACTGCTCGAACGGGCGAGCCCGGCGCTGCGCAGCCTGTTCGAGGGGTGAGACCGCTCATCATCCTGCGGCCCGCGCCCGGCGCCGGCAGGACGGCGGACAAGGCGATGGCCATGGGGCTGGCAGTGCGACTGTGCCCGCTGTTCGCGGCCGAGGCGCTGGCCTGGACGCCGCCGAGCGCCGGGGATTTCGATGCGCTGCTAGTGACGAGCGCGCAAACGGTACGATTCGGCGGGGCTGCGCTGCAGGCCTATCGCGCCTTGCCGACCTATGCCGTGGGCGCGGCGACGGCCGAGGCGCTGCAGGAAGCGGGTTTTGCCGATCCGGTCGCGGGGGATGGCGATGCGAGCGCGATCGCCGCGCGGATCGCGGCCGACGGGCACCGGGCCGTGCTGCACCTGTCGGGCGAGGCGGTGGCGCCGATGGACGCCGAGCCGCTGCAGGTAACGCGCCTTCCGGTCTATCGGATGAAGCCCCTGCCCTGCGATCCGCCGGAGCTGAGCGGTGGCGTGCTGCTGGTCCATTCTCCGGCCGCCGGCGCCCGTCTTGCGGAGATTGTCCGGGAAAATCAGCGCGCCATGAGCGACGTGGTCGCGATAAGCCCGGCCGCCCTCGCCGCCTGCGGGAGCGGATGGGCCAGTGCGCAGGCCGCCGACGCCCCCAATGATGCGGCGGTACTGGCCCTCGCCCGTCGATTATGCGAATGAAACGCCGGTCGCAAACGAGAGAGACTTGATGAACGAGCAGGAGAGTGTGGAAATTCAGCAGGAAACGCCGCCGCCCGCGCGCCGCCGCACATCCTGGCTGACGCCCGTGCTGCTGCTGTTCGCGTTTCTGATCGGCATCGGCGTCACCATCTGGGCGATGCCGCAGATCGAACGGCGCTGGGGTAGTGACGAGGCGGCGACGCCCGCCCTGCCCGCGCCGCTGCTGGGCAGCAACGCCATCCCGTCGGGCCGTCCGCTGACGGCGGACGCCGCGCAGATGCTCGACGCCCGCGTCATCCAGCTGGAGGAGCGGCTCAATCGCATCACCGTCGAGGCGCAGGCCGCGTCGGGCAATGCCGCGCGCGCCGAAGGGCTGCTGGTCGCCTTTGCCGCGCGCCGCGCGCTCGATACCGGTGCGCCGCTCGGCTATGTCGAGGGGCAGTTGCGGCTGCGCTTCGGCCAGGCGCAGCCCCGCGCCGTCGCCACCATCATCAATGCCGCGCGCGAGCCGGTGACGCTGGCCGACCTTCGCGCCGGCCTTGTCGATGTCGCCGATCGGGTCACGTCGCCGCCGGCCGACGCCAGCTGGTGGGACAGTTTCGAGCATGAGGCGCGCGAACTGATCATCATCCGCAAATCCTCCACACCCTCGCCGCGGCCGCAAATGGCGATGCAGCGGGCGCTGCGCTATATCGACGCCAGCCGCGTCGGCGCGGCGCTGGCCGAGGTGGAGCGCATGCCCGATCGCGCTGCGGCCGATCGCTGGATGCAATATGCCCGCCGCTATCTGGAGGCGCGCCGGGCGCTCGACCTGATCGAGACGGCGGCGATATTGGAGCCGCGCCAGCTGCGCACGACCGAGGGCGCCAGTGTCGCCCAGACATCGCCCCTCGCCCCCTGACCCGCTTTTCCTGAGACGTACCGTTCATCGCTTGCGATGAAACCCATGGACGCCCCCTGCGTTTGTCACGAGAATGTCACCTTTTCCGCCCGGTTCAGGACAGAGTCTCTCGTGCCACCCTATGCCGATGCCATTGCCAGCTTCTGGAAGGGCCGCCTCGCGAGCGGTCCGCGCGCATCCGCGCGCCCGTCGCTGTCGCATCTGCTGGGCAATGCGTCGGTGCCGTTCGACATCAACCGGACCAAGGCTCAGGCCGAACAGTTGAGCCGCGCGATTCGCGGTGACGGACGGCATATATTGCTGGTGCCGGGGCTGATGGCATCGGAACAGCGGATGGAACCGCTGCGCGCCATCCTGAACGCCGCCGGTTATCAGGCGCATGGCTGGGACATGGGCCGCAATTTCGGGCCGCGCGCCGATACGCTGGAGAAGATCGACGCCCGCGTCGATGCGATCCGCCGGACATGCGGCAAGCCGGTGACGCTGGTCGGCTGGAGCCTGGGCGGTCTTTATGCCCGCGAATATGCCAAGTTCGCGCGATCCAAGGTCGGCGGCGTGGTGACGATGGGCACGCCCTTTTCCGGCGACCCGCGCGCCAACCATGCCTGGCGCCTTTATCAGCTGGTGTCGGGCTTCCCGGTCGACACGCCCCCCTTCCCCTGCACCCGCGAGGAAAAGCCGCCGGTGCCGACCGTGGCGCTCTGGTCGCAGCGCGACGGCGTGATCCTGCCCGAATGCGCAAGAGGCCGCGCCGGCGAGCGCGACCGCGCGATCGAGGTCGATTGCACCCATATGGGCTTCGCCGCCGCGCCGGAGGGGATTTTGGCCGTCGGCAAGGCGCTGGAGATGATGACCGCCTGAGCGGTCGGCGCTGCTTTCAGGGCCATGGGTTCGACCGACAGGGTCACAGCGGCAAAGTTCACACCGTTGATCGCGACGCATTTCCGGGCTTTCGGACCGGAAACGCGACAGCCACGCGCGCCCGACGCGCCCCTCACGCGCCTGTTGGATCATGATGACGCGTCGGTGGCGCGTCACCTGGGTCACGGTTGCATCGCTGTTGGCGGATGCCATGCGGGGGCGAAAGGGGATGGAGGGCAGGTTGGTCCATCCATGAGGATAGACCAGCAAAAATCCTACATTGAAAGACAATAGGAGGCGGCGGAGCGCGACGAATGCGGAAGCGTGCCACGTGGATTGCCGCTCCTCCGCGCTCTCCGCGCCGCCGCGTGATTATTTTTCGCGCGAAGACGCGGAGGAGAAAGGGCGGCGCTTGACCGGCTGTAATGGGTGGGGGGCGGACTGACGGGTTTAGGATGATGAAAGGGCAAATCCGACCTGTTATGGTAACTTGATGCAGTCCTTTAAAACCGAAGCTCGCATCATCGCTGCCCGAAACCTCACGCCCAATGTGGCTAGTGTAGCTGTATCGCTCGATGAGCGAGCGGGCCACGTTCACGTCACCTACTATCTATATAATTCAAATACGGAAGACGACGAGGAGTGGAGAGAATTGACGGTAGGTGAGCTTATAGCTGCGTTTCCAGTCATCCGCTCAGCAACATCATCATTTAGGCCGATGGCAGACCTAAAGATGCACAGCGATATCGTCTTCAATCGCGAGTGAGCGTCCGCTTTGTAGAGCAGTTATGAGGTCTCCAAATGGCCGCAAATGGTCGCTAGCAGACTGCCCATACCCCATCCTCAATGATCGTGATGATGCCCATGGTCATGCCCATCACCCGCGCCGTGGATCGCCTCCAGCACATCCTCCAGCCGCGCCGGATCGCCCAGCGCCAGCACATGGCCTTCGCTGTCGGCGGTCAGCGGTTCGCCATTCCAGTCGCACATCAGGCCGCCCGCGCCCTCGACCACCGGCACCAGCGCCGCGAAGTCGTAGCTTTGCAGCCCGGATTCGATGACGATGTCGAGGAAGCCCGACGCCAGCAGGCCATAATTATAGCAGTCGCCGCCATAGACCGGCCCCTGGCGCGGCGATCCGCCGGACACGGCACCGACCAGCGCCATATAATGGGGCACGTCGCCTTCGGCGAACAGATGCGGGCTGGTGGTGGCGATGCCTGCGCCCTCCAGTGCCTTGCACGCGCGGGTGCGCACCGGCTTGCCGTTGAAGGTGGTGGGCTGGCCGCTCATCCCGGCCCAGCGTTCCTGCGCGATCGGCTGGTCGATGATGCCGATCGTCGGCCAACCCGCCTGCGTCAGCGCGATCAGCGTGCCGAAGATCGGCCGCCCGGCGATGAAGCTGCGCGTGCCGTCGATCGGATCGAGAATCCACACCCGCTCGGCATCGGTGCGCACCGATCCATATTCCTCGCCGATGATGCCGTCATCCGGGCGCTCTTTCTCCAGAATCGCGCGGATCGCGGCTTCGGCGGCGCGGTCGGCCTCCGTCACCGGCGACTTGTCGGCCTTGATCTCCATGTCGTAGCGCGCCCGGAAGAACGGGCGGATGGCGGCGCCGGCGGCGTCGGCTAGGCGGTTGGCAAGGGCCAGGTCATCGCGGGTGGTCATCTGCTCCGCCTAGCCCGTTGGCGGGCGCCACGCTAGACTGGCCTCAACCGATTCACCGAAGGAGAGAGGAAAGATGCCCGGTTCCCCCGTCATCCCGTGCCTGCGCTATGCCGATGCGCCCGCCGCCATCGATTTCCTGTGCGCCGCCTTCGGCTTCGAACGGCACGCCGTCTATCCCGACGATCTCGACAACAGCATCATCCACCATGCCCAATTGGTGCTGGGCGAGGGCATGGTGATGCTGGGCAGCGTCAAGGATATGGAGGACGAATCGCTCTACACCTGGTCGACGGTCCGCGACCTGGGCGGCATCACCGCCTGCGTCTATATGGTCGTGCCCGATGTCGATGCCCATTGCCTCCATGCCCGCAATGAAGGCGCAGTGGTGGTTGACGAACCGCATGACAATCCGGGCTATCCGGGGCGCGGCTATACCGCGCTCGATCCCGAGGGGAATGTCTGGAGCTTCGGCAGCTATGACCCCTGGGAGCCTATCCCTGAAGACGCGGATTAAGCATTTGGCAACCGGGCCGTTCTAGCCTCCCAGGGGAAAGGGGGTCGTCATGGCGCTGGTTGGCTGGATCTTGAGCTTCATCTGCCTGTTCGCGGGCCTCGCGCTGCGGCAGGACATGCCGATCGGCGGATCGGTGGCGATGTCCAACATCCTCGTCGTCTTCGCTTTGCTCGCCTGCCCGATGGTATGGCGCGAACTGCCTTTGGGCGTCTCGCGCGGCCAGCGCATCGTCTCCGGCCTGGCGCTGGTCTTTGCCCTGCCGATCATCCTGTTTCCGACGCACTAGACTGATCCGCGCCGGCGCTGGACTATATTATATATAATTCAATAGTTTGGTTCGCAATTATCCCCATAAGTTAAGTATTATTACTTAATTTCGGCCATGGGCGATTGTCACGACCCCCTGTCGCGTTATTCGGCTCTCAATTTGCAATAGCGATAAAATGTTTTGAAATCGAACTCGCATGAGTCATGCTGTCCTTGATAGAGTTAAATCTATTGGGAGGTATTTAGGTGGCGACGTCATTAGCTAGTGCCGTAAGAGATCCTCGTACTGCAGAATTTAGGAACCTTTTGACCGGCTTGCTTGAAAATGGCGGGGATCCGGGGCTGATCGTAGGACCGCATGTCCCGCGAGTTCAATTCGACCATGTGCTGGAACTGATCAGGCCGCACAATCTGTCATTCGAGAACAAGAAAGTCCTGGATTTCGGCTGCGGTGCGCATCGGCCGCTCAGTGCTGCCCTGGTCTTCCATCTGTGCGGCGCGCGGGAGGTCACGGCGATCGACCTGGAGCCTTTTTTTGATGAAGGCAGCATCGCGGTTGGTCTGGTTGCCCAATGTCTGGGGGTCATGTTCGATCGCGACTTCTTCGACCTGAAGGGGGCGGGCCTGGACTATGGCCAGGCGATGACGCGTCTCGGTGCCATTGCGCTGGACAGGTTGCTGGACGGCGACATTCGTTCAGGATTGCCCGAATCCATAAGATGGCGGCATTGCTTCTACGAGGAACTGCCCGAGCAGGAGCAGCTTTTCGATGTCATGGTCTCGCATACCGTTTTTGAGCATGTGGCGGATCCCAAGACGACCCTCATGAATCTTCGGCGCAACATGAGTCCAGACGGGTTCGGTATCATCGTCATCGATTACAAGGATCATCGTGCCTATGCCGGCACGGCGCCAAGCTATTATCAATATCTGATGGATGACCTGGACCATATGCCGGGCTACATCAACAAGATCAGGCACAGTGCATTTGTCGATATCGTGGCCAGCGCCGGATTCGAGGTGCTGGAATGCGTCCGAGAACGCATGTATCCTTCGCAGGAGGAGCGCAATCAGTTTTTACCGCGCTACGCCAGCCTGTCCGAAGACGATATCACGACGAGTGGTGCGCGTATTTTGATCCGGCCGATCTGAGGCGCCGAGGGGAGCGGGTGGCTGAGCCGTGTATCGGTGAGCCGCCGCGCTACCGTCGAAAAAGCCCTGGGCTTCAATCGGCGGGGCGCCGCATCACTGGCTTGTTCGAACAGGCTGGCGAACGGTCCTTAGGGTCGGCCCGCCAGCCTGTTTCTCGTCAATCGAACAGGCTCGACACAGAGCTTTCGTCCGCGATACGCTTGATCGCCTCACCCAGCAGCGGGGCGATCGGCAGGTGGCGGATATTCTTGGCGTTGATCACCGCATCGGTACCCTGGATCGAATCGGTGATGACCAGTTCGCGCAGTTCCGACGCATCGACGCGGGCAACGGCGCCGCCCGACAGAACGCCATGGCTGACATAGGCGACGACGTCCTCGGCGCCTTGTGCCTTCAGCGCCGCGGCGGCGTTGCACAGCGTGCCGGCCGAATCGACGATATCGTCGATCAGGATGCAGAAACGCCCCTTCACGTCGCCGATGATGTTCATCACTTCCGACTCGCCAGCGCGCTCGCGGCGCTTGTCGACGATCGCCAGCGGGGCGTTGTCGAGGCGCTTGGCCAGCGCACGGGCGCGCACCACGCCGCCGACGTCGGGCGACACGACCATGATATTCTTGTCGCCGAAACGGGCCTGGATATCGGCCGACATCACCGGGGCGCCGAACAGATTGTCGGTCGGGATGTCGAAGAAGCCCTGGATCTGGCCGGCATGGAGATCGACCGACAGGACGCGGTCGGCGCCGGCAGTGGTGATCAGGTTGGCGACCAGCTTGGCGCTGATCGGCGTGCGCGGGCCGGGCTTACGGTCCTGGCGGGCATAGCCGAAATAGGGAACCACGGCGGTGATTCGCTTGGCCGACGCGCGCTTGAGCGCATCGATCATGATCAGCAATTCCATCAGATTGTCGTTGGTGGGATAGCTGGTCGACTGGATCACGAACACGTCTTCGCCGCGGACATTCTCATGAATTTCCACGAAAACTTCTTCGTCGGCAAAGCGACGGACGCTGGCCTCGGTCAGGGGAATTTCGATATAGTCGGCGATGGCGGCCGCGAGCGGCTTGTTCGAATTGCCGGTCATGAGTTTCATGGCGAAAATCCCCAGGCTAATTGGCGTGACGAATTGATGACGATGCGCGAAACGCGGCCCCTTTAGCGGCGCATGCCCCATGTGGAAAGGCGCTTTTGCGCCCTGCGACAAAATGCACCCCGCATTTTCAGAACGCGCGCGAAGCGGGCGTTCGGTTCGAAAATGCGGCATCGGAAAACAGAGCATTTTCGCAAATAGGCAAAATGCTCTAGGGCGCGGTGCATGACCGACAAACTCGTGATCGCGCTCGCTCAGATGACCCAGACCATGGGCGACCCCCGGGCCAATGCCGACGCCATGCTGGAATGGCGCGCCCGTGCCAAGGACGCGGACCTGATCGTCTATCCCGAACTCCAGCTGATCGGCTATCCGCCCGAGGATCTCGTGCTCAAGCCCGCCCTGCTCGACCAGGCCAATTATCATCTCGACCGGCTGGCGCAGGAAAGCGCCGATGGCGGCCCGGCGATGCTGGTCGGCACGGTCGTCGCGTCGCAGGGCGTTCTCTTCAACGTCGTCGCCCTGATCGAAAATGGCGCCGTCACCGCGATCCGGCAGAAGCGCGAACTGCCCAATTACGGCACCTTCGATGAAAAGCGCCTGTTCGCCCCCGGCCCGCTGCCCGCGCCGATCGATTTTCGCGGCGTGAAGATCGGCGTGCCGATCTGCGAGGATATCTGGTTCCCCTTCGTCACCGCCCATTTGCGGGCCGAGGGTGCGGAAATCTTGATCAGCCCCAATGGCAGCCCGTTCGAGGTCGACAAGGATGATCGCCGCCTGAACGTCGTCGCCGGCACCCGCGTGCGCGAAACCGGCCTGCCGCTCGTCTATCTGAACCGTGTCGGCGGCCAGGATGAACTGGTGTTCGACGGCGCCTCCTTCGTCATGAACGGCGACCTCTCCATCGCCCAGCAACTGCCCGACTGGGAGGAAAAGCTGGTGCTGACGCAGTGGGAGAAATGGGACGGTCAGTGGGTCTGCCTGCCCGGCGAGCGCCATGAACTCGATCCGCGCCCGGCCGACATCTACAATGCGATGGTGCTGGGCCTGCGCGACTATGTGAACCGCAACCGCTTCCCCGGCGTCGTCCTCGGCCTGTCGGGCGGCATCGATTCCGCTTTGTCCGCCGCCGTTGCTGTCGATGCGCTGGGCGCTGACCGGGTCTGGTGCGTGATGATGCCCTCGCGCTTCACCAGCCAGGAAAGCCTGGATGATGCAGTCGAATGCGCGCGGCTGCTCGGCGTGCGCTACGACACCATCCCGATCGAACCGGCCGTTTCCGCCTTCGACACGATGCTGGCCCCGGTGTTCGAGGGCAAGGCGCGCGACCTGACCGAAGAGAATATCCAGTCGCGCATTCGCGGCCTCACCCTGATGGCCCTCTCCAACAAGTTCGGCCATATGCTGCTGACCACCGGCAACAAGAGCGAGATGTCGGTCGGCTATGCCACCATCTATGGCGACATGGCCGGCGGCTATTCGGTGCTGAAGGACGCCTACAAGACGACGGTGTTCGACCTCTGCCGCTGGCGCAACGAGCATATGCCCTCACTCGGCGAAGGCTTTGGCCCGGCCGGCCCGGCCATGCCCGAACGCGTCATCACCAAGCCGCCCAGTGCCGAACTGCGCGACAATCAGAAGGATGAGGACAGCCTGCCGCCCTATGAGGTGCTGGACCCGATCCTCTATGGCCTGGTCGAGGAGGAATTGTCGGTGGCCCAACTGGTCGAGCGCGGCTTCGACAAGACGGTCGTCACCCGGATCGAGCATCTGCTCTACATCGCCGAATATAAGCGCCGCCAGTCGCCGCCCGGCGTGAAGCTGGGTATCCGCAATTTCGGCCGCGACCGCCGCTACCCGATCACCAACGCCTTCCGCAGCGTGTAAGTAATTCAGCCGTTCGGTTCGAGCCGCTTCGAGCGTGTCGAGAAGCGTCGTCGAGAACTGTTCTCGATAAGCCCGAACCGAACGGGTTCAGGACCGGATTTATGACTGTCATCACCCGCTTTGCCCCGTCGCCGACCGGACATCTCCATGTCGGGAATATCCGCGCCGCGCTCCACAACTGGCTGTGGGCGCGCAAGTCCGGCGGCAAGTTCCTGCTGCGCCTCGACGATACCGACCTGGAACGCTCGCGCCCCGAATATGCGGATTCGATCAAGGCCGACCTGCGCTGGCTCGGCCTCGACTGGGACGCCGAGGAAAAACAGTCCGAGCGCTTTGCCCTCTATGAAGCGCGGTTTGCGGCACTCAAGGCCTCGGGCCATGTCTATCCCGCCTATGAAACCAGCCAGGAACTGGAACTGCGCCGCAAAGTGCTGCTCGGGCGCGGCCTGCCGCCGGTCTATGACCGCGCTGCCCTGTCGCTGACCCCGGACCAGATCGCCGCTTATGAAGCCGAAGGGCGCACGCCGCACTGGCGCTTCAAGCTCGACCATGACCAGCCGATCGTCTGGACCGACCTCATTCGCAGCGAGCAGCGCTTCGATCCCGGATTGCTGTCCGACCCGGTGATCCGCCGCGCCGACGGCTCATGGCTCTACATGCTCCCCTCGGTCATCGACGATGTCGACATGGGCGTCACCCATGTGCTGCGCGGCGAGGATCATGTCTCGAACACCGCGACCCAGATCCAGATGTTCACCGCGCTCGGCGCGCCGCTGCCCCAGTTCGCGCATGAAGCGCTGCTGACCGGCAGCGAGGGCAAGCTGTCGAAGCGCCTCGGCTCGCTCGGCGTCGCCCATTTCCGCGAGATCGGGCTGGAACCGGCCGCGATCGCGTCGCTACTCGCCCGCCTCGGCAGCTCGCAGCCGATCGAGCCCTTCGCGGACCGTGCGCCGCTGATCGAGACGTTCGACTTCGCCCATTTCGGCCGCGCCCCCGCGCGCTTCGACGAAGCCGAACTGGCGAGCCTCAACCAGAAGATCGTTCATGCGCTGCCCTATGATGCGGTAGCCGACCGCCTGCCCGCCGGCATGAATGCCGCCGCCTGGGCCGCGATCCGCCCCAATCTGGAGACGGTGGCGGGCGCCGCCGACTGGTGGCAGATCGTCACCGGCCCGATCGCCGCGCCCGAAGGGACGGAGGAGGACCGCGATTTCCTCGCCGCCGCCCATCGCATCCTGTCCGCCGCCACCTTCGACGCCGACATCTGGCGCACGCTGACCGGCGCGCTCAAGGACGAAACCGGCCGCAAGGGCAAGCCCCTGTTCCAACCCCTGCGCCGCGCGCTCACTGGCCTGGATCACGGCCCCGACATGGGCCAGCTCCTGCCCCTGATCGGCCGGGACGAGGCGCTGAAGCGGCTTCAGTCCTGAAGGCCTGAAGCGGACCTTTCCTACGCCCCTCCCTTCCAGGGAGGGGCCGGAGGTGGGTGCGCCGCGGAGCGGCGGTCTACGCTCGATGGGGTTGAAGCTCGCTGCGCTCGCCACCCACCCACCCACCTTTGGAGGGGGGGTATGTCTCGTTCCCACCCTCGATCGCCGGCCACCGGGTCGATCGGTGCCAGGCTTTTTCGTTAGCCGGCTGTCCGCTCTTGATCGGGAAAGCTGCCCGACACGAAGCGACCATTTGCGGTCGTAATGGACTGCGGGCATATTGCCCGAATGCTGCCACGTTTTCTCGATAGGTTCCGCCGGAATGCAAGGCGACAAACTGCGTCGGAGGTTTTGGACGCAGGTCGTGGAGTTGAACCCGCTGACCGCGACCTTTCGCGTGTTGTGCCAATCATCCTGCCGCTGGAATTGTTGACAAGCGCTTGGCCCGGACCAATCGTTCAAATTGGTGACCTTCCCTTTTGCGCTGCTTGGGCAACCTGCGGAGAAATGAACACCTTCTTCTACGTGACTGAACGCGAAGCGCAGTTCTGGGATAATGCTGGAATTGATTGGCGAGCGACTGCCCTCGCAAATCTTGCAAGAATTTCAAAGGATCGCCCGGCGTCTGGAGAAAAGCTGGACGAGAATGGCTTGCCCTTTTTGAAAGTCATGCTGCATGAAGATGCTGTTGGTCCGTCGCGGCTCCTACTTCCACACCTGTTCGACGAAATTCTCGGAGCAGATTACGAAGTGGCTATCCCAGAACAAACATGTGCCATCGCCTATCGGAAAAATCTTTCCCCTAACCAAGAAGCTGACGTGAGTGGCGTGATCAATGGGTGCTATGAGCACGGCACCGAACCGATGAACGCCGAGAGGTTTAAAGCGTATAGGTTTTGGGAATTTGCCAAGGGAAAATCATTCTAACGAATGGCAGCAATGAAGCTGTCCAACGCGATGACCCGACGGTCCGCAAACCACCCAACTCCGTCATCCCAGCGAAATCGAAGCAAGGCACTTGCCTTGCTTCGAGGATCTCACTTCATTCTGGACTCTGAAAAGAACAAAGAGATGTCGGCAAAAAAGCGGGCCTGCGCTTACTATCCTAATCCCCTGCCAACGCATCCCTGACGGCAGCGTCGTAGAGAACGCCATTGTCTTCGTCGAAGCAGACGAAGAGGATATGGTCGAAGGCGTCGGGGTCGCGGCGCAGCGCTTCCGCCACGGCGCGGGCGGCGACCTTGGCGGCTTGCCCCTTGGGATAGCCATAGACGCCGGTCGAGATCGCCGGGAAGGCGATCGCGCGCAGGCCGTGGTGGCGGGCGAGCGACAGGCTGTGGCTGTAGCAGCTGGCGAGCAGGCCGCGCTCGCCTTGATTGCCGCCCTGCCAGATCGGGCCGACGGTGTGGATGACGTAGCGGGCCGGCAGCCGATAGCCGCGCGTGATCCGCGCCTCCCCGGTCGGGCAACCGCCGATGCCCCGGCATTCCGCCAGCAGGTCCGGCCCGGCGGCGCGATGGATCGCGCCATCGACCCCGCCGCCGCCGAGCAGGCTGTTATTGGCGGCGTTGACGATCGCGTCGACCGCGCAACGGGTGATGTCGCCCGTCACCACGTCCCAGCGCGTCGTCCCGACCATCATCGCATCAGTTCTTCGGCGGACCGCTGATCGACCAGACATGGCCGAAGGGGTCGATCAGCTGGCCATAGCGACTGCCCCAGAACTGATTGGCGATCGGAAAGCGTATCTCGGCCCCGGCCGCGACGGCGCGCGCCCACCACGAATCGGCATCATCGGTTTCCAGATGCAGCGTCACCGATGCCGGCCTTTCCGCCGGGGCGCCGCCGCACATTTCGGGGAAATGATCGTTCAGCATCAGCCCGCCATCATTGACCGTCAGATGGGCGTGCATGATCCGCGTGCCATCTTCGCCCAGATGACGGCTCTGCTCGGTCGCACCGAAAGCAGTCGTGTAGAAGGCGATGGCGTCGGCGGCCTTGCCATCGGCGATGGTCAGATGGGGCGTGACCCCCGGCAGGACGAACGGCGTGTCGCTCATGATCCTCTCCTTCGCGCCGACCCCCTGATCGAGTCGGCAGAGCCGCAGGATAGGCCCGGCGCACGCCGTTCAGAAGATGCCGAGGAACTTCTTGTCCTGCGTCTTCTTCTCGGCCTTGTTGCCCTTGCCCGCTTCATCCTTTGCGGTGGTGCCGCGGCCGACATCGTCGCGCGGCTTCCCGCCACGGGTGCGCTGGGCGACGGCATCGGCACCGGCCAGCACCGGGCCACAGGCGGCTGCCTTCGCATCGCCGACATCGACAAAGGCCAGTGTCGCGGCGATCGGCGTCGCGACGATGCCCAGCGCCACCGCCGCGCCGCCGCGCGCGATCAGGTCCGGGCTGATGACATTGATCGACGGCCGGGCGAAATAGCCGCCGATGCCGACCGGGGACTGGCCGGAAAACAGGCTGATCTTCTTGCCATCGGCGCGGAAGGCCAGGTCGAGGCTCTCATTCCTGAACGAGAATCCACCCCGCCCGGTCATGACATTCTTGCGCGTGTCGATGAGGATCGGGTCGGCCGCGGCCACGCCATTGCGCACGGTGAAGGCAATGAGGCCGCAATTGATCTGCACCGGATCCTTCAGCTTCTTCTCGAACATCTTGGTGACGAAGGTGCCGACATCGATTTCCGATAGCTGGACATTGCGCGCCCACATGCTGCCCGCCGGCAGGATGACGGCAATGCGGCCATTGGCAGTGGCGAGCGAATCATGGACGGTATCACCGAGGCCCGTCATCTGCATTCGCCCCTTCACCATGCCGGTCGTGCCCGATTGCTCGACGCCCCAGCGGGCAAGCAGCGTGCCCATCGGCGTGGGTGCCAGGCGGACGTCATACGTCGTGCGCACCGGCTGGTTGCGGGCGTCGATCTCAATGTCCGAGGCGACATGGCCGCCCGCCATGTCGAAGGTCAGTGGCGAGAGGGCCAGCAGGCTATGGTCGAGCTTCAGCGTCACCGCCGCATTGGCAATCGGCACATTGGGCGCGCGGATGGTCTTCACGCTGTAGCGGACATTGGCGTCGAAATTGCGGATCGCCTCGATCCGCAGCGGCGCGTCGGGCAGCAGCCGGGGCGTTCCCTGCACGGTCGTGATGGCGCCCGCCCCACCCTGTGCGTCCAGCCTTTGCGGATCATAGCCGATGAAGGGGCCGACATCGATGATGTCGAGCCGCTGCGTCGCCAGATCCGCGTCGAGCAACAGACGGTTGTTCGGCAACGACACGGTAAAGCGCCCGGCAAGATCGGAATCGCCGAAACGGCCCTTGAGATGCGTGAAGCGCCATTCCTCGCCCGCCTTGGTCAGCGCGGCGGTGAAGCGATACTGGCGGGTGCCGGGAATGGCGACGCCCAGGAAATCGAACAAATGGCCAAGATTAGGCCCTTGCGCGACCATGCGCAGGTCGCTGCCTTCCAACTCGGTCGCGCCCGGCAGCGTGCCCGTCACCTCCAGCACCGTCGCGCCGGCCTGCGCGCGCAGGGCCAGACTGTTCTTGCCGCCCGTGACGGTGGCGTTGGGCGACAGCAGCCCGCCCTTCAGGGAGAAGGGCTTGCCGCGCATCGTCCCCGTGCCGGACAGGCGCACGTCGCTGGCGAAGCGGGTATCCTGCGCCTGCACGGTTTCGAAGCCGATATCGGTCGACAGCATCAGCACCGGATCGCGATAGCGCATCGTCGTGCCGGCCAGCAGCGCGCGGCGGATCAGCGGCAGGGTCATCGGCTCGCCCGCCCGGCCGGGGTCGCCCAGCGTCCATGTATTATGCTGCCGGTCGCGCGACCATTCCAGGTCGGCGGCGGCACCCCGCAGTTCCAGCCAGGGGACGCGATATTGCTTGCCGAAGATCAGGCTCAGTGGTGCGATCCGCGCGTCGATCAGGTCGGCGCGGAACAGGTCGGGCCGGCTGGCCCAGGGCAGGTTGGCGATGCGCAGCCCCTCCGCCCGGAACTTGATCGCGATCGGCGCGAAATAAAGCTGGAAGTCTCCGCCGACCTCCACCTGCCGCTCCAGCCGGGCGGACAGGATGCGCTCGAAAGAGCCTTTGAGGAAGCGTCCCTTGGTGACGAAGAGGATCAGCCACAGGGCAAGGATGATGCCGACGATCCACAGCAGGATGCGTGCCGGCAGCGGCAGGCGGCGCCAGCGGTCGCGCGCGCGGCGCAGATGCACAGCCGCACCGCCGAGTTGGGCGGTCAAGGGGGCGCCATGCGGCTTGGGTTCGACATCGGCCATGGCGGGGTCAACGCGGGCGCGTCGCCTTTGGGTCCGAATCGCTTGCTTTTGCGGGCGCGGCCGACTATGGGCCGCCCTTCGCGATATTCAGTGAGACCGCCCGGCTAACTAGGGCTGCCGTGGCTGTCTGTAATCGTCGCGCCAAACAAGGAGACGAAAATGCCCAAGCTCAAGACCAAGAGCGGTGTGAAGAAGCGCTTCAAGTTCACCGCTTCCGGCAAGGTCAAGCACGGCGTCGCTGGCAAGCGTCACCGCCTGATCTCGCACAACGCCAAGTATATTCGCCAGAACCGTGGCACTTCCGTGCTGTCCGACGCCGACGTGGCTCACGTCCGCCTCTGGGCACCCTACGGCCTGAAGTAAGGAGTAGAGGACAATGGCACGCGTAAAACGTGGTGTAACCACCAAGGCGAAGCATAAGAGGATTTTGGATCAGGCGAAGGGCTATTATGGCCGTCGCAAGAACACGATCCGCGTCGCTCGCCAGGCTGTCGAAAAGGCCGGCCAGTACGCTTATCGCGACCGCAAGGTCAAGAAGCGCACTTTCCGTGGCCTGTGGATCCAGCGCATCAACGCGGGTGTCCGCGCTGAAGGCCTGACCTATTCGCAGTTCATGCACGGTCTGAAGCTGGCCGGCGTCGAGCTGGACCGCAAGGTCCTGGCCGACATCGCGATGCACGAAGGCGAGGCGTTCAGCGCCATCATCGCCCAGGCCAAGGCTGCGCTGCCCGCAGCCTGAAGCTGATCGATCGCAAGATCGTCACGCCCAAGACATTGGGGGGCGCCGGGGCAGATGCCTTCGGCGCCCTTTTTGTTTTTCCGGTTTTACCCCGTTCGTCCTGAGCGAAGTCGAAGGACATCACTGAGCGTAGCGAAGTGCCTTCGCTGCGCTCTGGCGGGGGCTTCGACAGGCTCAGCCCGAACGGATTTGAGGGGGCAGCCTGACATTTGAGGAACCATCCCATGTCGCTGCATCTCTGGTGGTTATATGTCACGGCGGTCTTCCTGATCTCGGCCACGCCCGGCCCCAACATGCTGCATGTGATGACGCAGAGCATCGCCCATGGGCCGCGCAAGGCGCTGGTGACGATGGCGGGGCTGATGAGCGCCGTGCTGCTGTGCCTGATCGCGTCGGCACTGGGCCTTGGCGCGCTGCTCAAGGCGTCGCCGCGCCTGTTCGACATACTGCGCTATGCCGGCGTCGCCTATCTCATCTGGCTCGGGATCAAGGCCTGGCGCGCGCCGGTCGGCAATGCGGACGGCGGCGATGGCGGCCCGGTCCGCTCCGCCCGTGCGCTTTATGCGACCGGCCTGCTGACGGGCCTGTCGAACCCCAAGCTCATCATCTTCGCCGCCGCGCTCTTCCCTCAGTTCATCGACCTTGCCCGCCCCTTCTGGCTGCAGCTGGCGATCCTGATCGTCAGCTTCGTGGTGATCGAAAGCTTCTGGTATTCGGTCTATGCGCTGGGAGGCCTGCGCCTGGCCCGCTGGCTGGCGCCGGCCAACCGGCAGAAGCTGTTCAACCGCGGCACCGGCCTGATGTTCATCGGCTTTGGCGGCGCGTTGCTGGGGGCGCGCGCCTAACCCCACCTTCGTCATTCCCGCAAAAGCGGGAACCCACCACCCGAGGCATCGATGACGCGCGAGATAAGCCCGACGGTCTACATGCTCGCCAGCCGCCGCAACGGCACATTATATGTCGGTGTCACATCCGATCTCATAAAGCGCCTCTACGAGCATCGAAACGGCTTGATCGAAGGCTTCACGAAAGACTACGGCGTCAAGCGCCTGGTCTGGTTCGAACCGCATGACAGCATGGACAGCGCCATCCTGCGGGAAAAGCGGATCAAGAAATGGAACAGGCAGTGGAAGATTGAGCTGATCGAAGCCGGCAATCCCGATTGGGACGATCTGGCGCTGGGGTTTGGCTTTGCGCCGTTACCCCGCGACTGATCGAAAGGTCGGGAGATGAGTTCCCGCTTTCGCGGGAATGACGATGAGATTGATGGATAGAGATTCATGACCGAAATTAGCGCACTGAAAGCCGGCCTGATTGCCGACATCGAGGCTGCCGACACGCTGGACGCGCTGGAAGGGCTGCGCGTGGGCGCGCTGGGCAAGAATGGGGTCGTCACCGGCCTGCTCAAGACGCTGGGCGGCATGTCGCCCGAGGAGCGTCTGGAAAAAGGCCCGCCGATCCAGGATTTGCGCGAAAGCGTGACCGCCGCGATCGCCGAGCGGAAGGCCGCGCTGGAACAGGCCGCGCTCGACGCCCGCCTCGCCTCGGAAAAGGTCGACATGACCCTGCCCGCCGATCTGGGTCCGCAGGGCAGCGTTCATGCCGTTTCGCAGGTGATGGACGAACTGGCGGAAATCTTCGCCGACCTCGGCTTTTCGGTCGCGACCGGTCCGGAGATCGAGGACGACTGGCATAATTTCACCGCGCTCAACATTCCCGAGACGCACCCGGCGCGCGCGATGCACGACACCTTCTACTTCCCCGACGAAGAGGGACAGAAGAAGATGCTGCTGCGCACCCATACCTCGCCAGTGCAGATCCGCACCATGGAGTCTTTTGTTGCGTCTGGGCAGGAGCCGCCGATCCGCATCATCGCGCCCGGCCGCGTCTATCGCAGCGACTCAGATGCGACCCACACGCCGATGTTCCACCAGATCGAGGGTCTGGTGATCGACAAGGGCATCACGCTCGGGCACCTCAAATGGACGCTTGAAACCTTCCTCAAGGCCTTCTTCGAGCGTGAGGACATCGTCCTGCGCCTGCGCCCGAGCTATTTCCCCTTCACCGAACCCTCGGTCGAGGTCGATGTCGGCTACACGCTGACCAATGGCCAGCGCGTGATCGGCGGCGACGGCGATGCGCCGGGCGGCGGCTGGCTGGAAGTGCTGGGCAGCGGCATGGTCAACCGCCGCGTGATCGAGGCCTGCGGTCTTGATCCCGACGAATGGCAGGGCTTCGCCTTCGGCACCGGCGTCGACCGGCTCGCCATGCTGAAATATGGCATGAACGACCTGCGCGCCTTCTTCGACGGCGACCTACGCTGGCTGAAACATTATGGATTCTCGGCACTCGACGTGCCCACGCTGTCGGGAGGAGTCGGCGCATGAAGTTCACCCTGAGCTGGCTCAAGACGCACCTCAAGACCGACGCGGACCTGGCCACCATCCTCAAGACGCTGAACGCCATCGGGCTGGAGGTCGAGGATGTGGAAAACCCGGCCGAGAAGCTGGGCGCGTTCAAGATCGCCAAGATCCTGACCGCCGAGCGTCACCCGCAGGCCGACAAGCTGCAGGTGCTGAGCGTCGACCATGGCGACGGCACGCCTTTGCAGGTCGTGTGCGGTGCGCCCAATGCCCGCGCCGGCCTGATCGGCGTGTTCGGGGTCGAAGGCGCAGTCGTGCCGGTCAACGGCATGGTGCTCAAGAAGACCGCCATTCGCGGCGTCGAATCCAACGGCATGATGTGCTCCACCCGCGAACTGGAGCTGGGCGACGATCATGACGGCATCATCGAACTGGCCGCCGACGCGCCGGTCGGTGAGGTCTATGCGAACTGGGCCGGCCTCAACGATCCGGTCATCGACGTGTCGATCACGCCGAACCGCCAGGACTGCATGGGCGTGCGCGGCATCGCCCGCGATCTGGCGGCGGCGGGCCTTGGCACGCTCAACGCCATCATCGTGCCGGAGATTGCCGGCGTGGGTCCGGGTCCGGACGTGCGCACCGACGATGTCGACGGCTGCCCCGCCTTCTTCGCCCGCTCGGTCAAGGGCGTAACCAACGGCGCCTCGCCCGAATGGATGGCGCGCAGGCTCAAGGCAATCGGCCAGAAGCCGATCAGCGCGCTGGTGGACATCACCAACTACATCATGATCGACCTGGGCCGGCCGCTGCATGTCTATGACATGGCGACGCTCAAGGGCGGGCTGGTCGCGCGCAAGGGCAAGGCCGGCGAACAGGTGCTGGCGCTCAATGGCAAGACCTATGCGATCGACGAGACGATGACCGTCATCGCCGACGACGAAGCCGTGCATGACATTGGCGGCATCATGGGCGGCGAACATTCGGGCGCGCAGGACGGCACGACCGATGTGCTGATCGAATGCGCCTATTTCACGCCCGAGCGGATCGCGGTGACCGGCCAGAAGCTGGCGCTGACCAGCGACGCACGCGGCCGGTTCGAGCGTGGCGTCGATCCCGCCTTCCTGGACGATGGCCTGTCGATCGCGACCAGCCTGGTCACGACCCTGTGCGGCGGCACCGCGTCGGAAGCGACCCGCGCCGGCACCCCGCCCGCCACGCCCAGGGCGGTTTCCTATGCCCCCGACCAGTGCCTGGCGCTGGCCGGCGTCGATGTGCCGCAGGATGTGCAGAAGCGCATCCTGGAGAGCCTGGGTTTCGGCGTCAGCGGCGACGCCGGCGGCATCGAATATCAGGATGGCGTGCCGGTAAGCGTGCCGGGCCACTGGACGATCAGCGTGCCGACCTGGCGCCGCGACGTCGATGGCTGGCCCGATATCGTCGAGGAAGTGGTGCGCATCGTTGGCCTGGACCATGTGCCATCCACCCCGTTGCCGCGCGTGCCGGGCGTCGCCCGCCCGACCGCCACGGCCGAGCAGCTGGTCGAGCGCCGCGTGCGCCGCACCGCCGCCGCCCGGGGCCTCGCTGAAGCGATCAACTGGTCCTTCATTTCCGAGAAGGAAGCCGCGAGCGTTGGCGGTGGCGACTGGACGCTGGCCAATCCGATCTCGGAGGATCTGAAGGTCATGCGGCCTTCGCTGCTGCCCGGCCTGCTGTCGGCGACCAAGCGCAATGTCGATCGCAGCGCCACGTCGATCCGGCTGTTTGAGCTGGGTCGCCGCTATTTCAAGCAGGGCGAGCGCGCCACCGTCGGCTTCGTGCTGGCCGGCGAGAAGACCGCGCGCGGCTGGCAGAGCGGCAAGGCCCAGCCCTTCGACGCGTTCGACGCCAAGGGCGAAGTGATCGCGCTGCTGGCGGCGGCCGGCGCGCCGGTCGGCAATCTGCAGAGCATGGGCGAAGCATCGGCGGCCTATCATCCCGGCCAGTCGGGCACGCTGCGCCTCGGCCCCAAGGTGGTGCTCGCCGAATATGGCGTGCTGCACCCGAGCCTGGCCAAGCAGTTCGGCCTGTCCGGCACCGTGGTTGCGGGCGAGATCTTCCTCGATGCGATTCCGGCCAAGCGCAAGAGCGGCTTCATGCGCGCGCCTTACGCCCCGCCGGCCTTGCAGGCGGTGAAGCGCGACTTCGCCTTCCTGGTGCCCGAAGCGGTCGAGGCCGATGCGCTGGTGCGCGCGGTCAAGGGCGCGGACAAGAAGGCGATCGTCGACGCGCGCCTGTTCGACGTCTTCACCGGCCCCGGCGTCGATGAAGGGCACAAGTCGCTGGCGGTAGAGATCACGCTGCAGCCGGGCGAAAAGAGCTTCGCCCAGGAAGAGCTGGACGCGATCAGCGCCGCCGTGGTCAAGGCCGCCCAGAAGCTGGGCGCGAGCCTGCGCGGCTAAAGCAGGAAAGGCCGGCGATGGACGGGAAGGCTGAACGATTTCAGGCCCGCCTCGCCGGCCTTTTCTACATCGGCACCATTGGCTGCGGCATGTTTGCCGAGGCGGTGGTGCGCGCGGCCCTGATCGTGCCGGGCAACGGGCGCGAGACGATGCGCAACATCGCCGACTATCCCTGGCTCTATCGCGCCGGCGGGGCGAGCGATGTCGCGATGCTCTGCTGCTATCTGGCGGTCACGGCGCTGCTCTATGGCCTGTTCGCGCCGACCGGGCGGGTGCTGGCGCGCACCGCCGCCCTGTTCAGCCTGACCGGCATTGCCGTGCTGGCAGGCAACAGCCTGCTCCATCTGCTGCCGCTTGCGCTGATCGATGGTGCGCCGCATCCCGGCATCCCGATGGCGGAGGTGCAGTCGCTGGTGCGGATCAGCCTCAGCCTCCACAATGACCTCTATGGCATCAGCCTCATCTTCTTCGGCATCTATTGCCTGCTGACCGGCTGGCTGGCGATCCGATCGCGCCGATTGCCGGTGGCCGTCGGCGCGCTGCTGATGGCGGGGGGCGCGGTCCATCTGGTCGCGCGCAGCCTGGCACTGCTGTCGCCGGCGATCGGCGAGGCGATCCCCGGCCAGCTCGATTTCGTGCCTTTGCTGGGCGAAGGCGCCTTCGCCATCTGGCTGCTGCTGTTCGGGGCGCCGCGCCCGGCGGCGCCGGAGATCAGCCCGTAATCTTGCAGCCCTTGGCCGATGCCATGCCGCGCAGATAGCCGCGCCGGGCGAGACCCGCGGCGATCGCGGCGCGCAGACGACGTTCCGCCGGGGCGGCGCCGCTGATTTCCCGCACCACGCCGCGGAAGGGGATCAGCGAATTGACCAGCGACTTGCCCACACCCTCGGCGATCTTGCTGGTGCGATCCTCATTGGCTTCGCGGCCGATGGTGAAATCGGGGCCAAGCACCTTGTTGAGCGCCGCCATGTCGCCATTCAGCGCCTTGCAGGTCTTGCCCGATGGCGCGGCATAGGGATTTTCCTCCGCCGCAACGAGGATCGGCGGCACCTGCGTCTTTTCGATGCCGACATCGCGGGCCGGCTGGGATGCGATTTCGCCCGCCTTGTCGAGCGTGTCGTCCCTCTTCTTGCCCTGCTCCTGGGCGAGCGCCGACGTGCCGAGCAGCAGCAGGATCGTGGCGGTCGATACGGCAATTTTCATCATTGGTCCTCCCGCTGGCTCAACCCGCCAGCCCCCATGTCGGTTCCGCAACGTAACGATTGCGCGGCGGGCGAGACAGTCGCGATTTGCCGCACCGGACCTTGGAATAGAGCCTGTTTCACGTCATCTGTGGAAGCCCAAGGCGCTTCCACAGATGACGATCCGGCTCTATGGCGCTGGTCAAACAGGAGTGTTTCGCCATGAACGACCGCATCGCCATCGCCTCCGACAATCTATCCGCCAGCATATCGCCGCTGGGCGCCGAACTTTGGTCGCTGACCGATGCGCAAGGGCGCGAACTGATGACCGATGCCGACCCGCAATGGTGGACCGGCCATGCGCCCCTGCTCTTCCCCTTCGTCGGCCGATCGCGCGGCGATATCTATCGGCTGAACGATGTCGACTATCCGATCGGCCAGCATGGCTTTGCCCGGACCAGCCCCTTCACCCTGGTCCATCGCAACGAGGCAGCCGCCCTGTTCCGGCTGGAGGCGGATCGGGAGACGCGCACCGTCTATCCGTTCGACTTCCGGCTCGACATGGGCTTCGTGCTGGAGGGGCCGAGCCTGCGCATGACCGCCACCGTCATGAACCGGGGCGAGACGGCGATGCCCTTCTGCTTTGGCTATCACCCCGCCTTCGCCTGGCCTTTGCCCTATGGCGGCAGCGTCGAGGACCATCGCATCCGCTTCGAGCAGGCCGAACCCGCGCCGATCCGCAAGGTCGGCAGTGAGCCGGGGCTGATCGCGCTGGAGAGCGTCCCCTCCCCGGTCGAGGGGAAGGAACTGGCGCCGACCCATGACATGTTCGCCGGCGATGCGCTGATCTGGGACGATCTCAACAGCCGATCGCTGAGCTGGGGCGTGCCCGGCAAGCCGCACCTGAAGATCGATTTCCCCGATACGCCCTGGCTCGGCCTGTGGCAGAAGCCGGGCGCCCATTATCTGTGCGTCGAGCCCTGGGCCGGCATGGCCGACCCGGTCGACTTCACCGGCGATGTCTGGGACAAGCAGGGCATCATGACCCTGCTGCCGGGCGATGCGCGCAGCTTCCGCATGGACGTGACGCTGGTGGACGTGTAACGGGCGTTCCCAAGTTCCGTTCAGCCCTTCGACAAGCTCAGGAGAGCGAAGTCGAAGCCCTCCACTGAGCGCAGCGAAGTGTCTCGCCTCCGCTCGGCAAGGCCCTTCGACTTCGCTCAGGGCGAACGGGTTATTTCACTCGGACCCCAGAAAACAGCATCATGAGCATCCCATCCCGCCGCACCTTCGCGATCATTTCCCACCCGGACGCCGGTAAGACCACGCTGACCGAAAAGCTGCTGCTGGAAGGCGGCGCGATTCACCTGGCCGGCGAGGTCAAGGCGCGCGGCGCGAACCGCCGCGCCCGGTCCGACTGGATGAAGATCGAGCAGCAGCGCGGCATCTCCGTCACATCCTCGGTCATGACGTTCGAGCGGACGCGCGATGGCGAGACCATCACCTTCAACCTGCTCGACACGCCGGGCCACGAGGATTTCAGCGAAGATACCTATCGCACCCTGACCGCGGTGGACTCGGCGGTGATGGTGATCGACGCGGCCAAGGGCATCGAGCCGCAGACGCGCAAGCTGTTCGAGGTCTGCCGCCTGCGCAACGTGCCGATCATCACCTTCGTCAACAAGGTCGACCGCGAGGGCCGCGAGCTGTTCGGCCTGCTCGACGAGGTGGCGGACCAGTTGCAGCTGGATGTCTGCCCGATGAGCTGGCCGGTCGGCATGGGCGGCGAGTTCGAGGGTATCTACGACTTCGCCACCAACCGGCTGATGCAGCCCACTGGCCCGTCCAAGGAATTTGACGGCACCCGCCACCAGTTCAGCGGCCTGGATGATCCCAAGCTGGCCGATTATCTGTCGGAGCGGGGCCTGGCAAAGCTGCGCGAGGAGGCCGAGCTGGCCCAGGGCGGCTATGCCGAGTTCGACCTGGAACGCTATCGCCATGGCGACCTGACCCCGGTCTATTTCGGGTCGGCGTTGAAGCTGTTCGGCGTGACCGAGCTGATCGACGCGCTGTCGGCGCATGCGCCGCCGCCGCGCGCCCAGCCGGCCGAGCCGGCCCCGGTCGAACCCGAGGGCAGCGAAGTCACCGGCTTCATCTTCAAGGTGCAGGCCAACATGGACCCGATGCACCGCGACCGCATCGCCTTCATGCGGCTGGTGTCTGGCAAGTTCCGCCGCGGCATGAAGCTGACTCCGTCGGGCAGCGGCAAGGCGCTGGCCATCCACTCGCCGATCCTGTTCTTCGCGCAGGACCGCGAACTGGCGGACGAGGCCTTCCCCGGCGACATCATCGGCATTCCCAATCATGGCGCGCTGCGCGTGGGCGACACGCTGAGCGAGAAGCCGGGCCTGCGCTTCACCGGCCTGCCCAATTTCGCGCCGGAAATCCTGCGCCGCGTCGCGCTGAAAGACCCGACCAAGACAAAGCAGCTGCGCAAGGCGCTGGACGACCTGTCGGAAGAGGGCGTGATCCAGGTCTTCTATCCCGAGATCGGCAGCAACTGGATCGTCGGCGTGGTCGGCCAGCTGCAGCTGGAAGTGCTGATCAGCCGGCTGGAGGCGGAGTATAAGGTCGCCGCCGGACTGGAGCCGTCACCGTTCGACACCGCCCGCTGGATCAGCGGCGACGATCAGGCGGTGAAGGATCTGGTCGCCTATAATGGCGCCAACATGGCCAAGGACCGCGACGGCAATCTGGTGTTCATGGCGCGCAGCGCCTGGGACATCGGCTATCAGCAGGAACGCCATCCCAAGGTGAAGTTCAGCGCCACCAAGGAGCGCTAAGCCGACAGCGAAAGTGACAGGGCAAGGCCCTGTCACTTCAAGCGTCAGGCCGTCACCCAATCCTTGCGCAGCGCCTTGCCGGCGAGCGCCATGAACAGGCCGGCGAGCAGGTAGAAGCCGAGCGCAGCGACGATGGCGTAGCGTAGCGCTTCCTGGCCATAGGTCGGCGTCAGCGCGTCGGACAAAGCGCCCACGCTCCAGCTGCCAAGGCCCAAGCCGACAAGATTGTTGATCAGCAGGAAGGTCGCTGAGGCGCTGGCGCGCATATGCGGCGGCACCAGATGCTGCACGGCGGTCAGCACCGGCCCCAGCCAGACATAGACCAAAGCCTGCGGGATCAGGAACAAAGCGAAGGCAAAGCCGACGCTGGACGAGAGCACGCCGACCACGAACAAAGGCATGCCGATCACATAGCTGATCGCCGGCACCCAGGCGAACCAGGCCTTGTCGCGATTGCCCATGGCGTCGCCCAGGAAGCCGCCCAGCAACACGCCCGCGACCCCGCCCAGCAACAGCAGACCACCCAGAAACTGGCCCGCGCCCAGCAAATCGAGGCCGAAGCTGCGCATCAACAGGCTGGGCAGCCAGAAGGCGACACCATAGCCGCACATCGAGCTGCTCGCGGCGCCCAGCGCCAGGAACCAGAAGCTGCGCTTGGCCGCGAGGATGCCGAACACCGCGCTGACCGGCACGGGCGTGCCCGACTGGACCGGCCGGGCGGGCTCGCGCACCACCAGGCGGAAGAGCGGCGCGATGAGGATGCCCATGATGCCGACCGCGATGAAGGCGGTGCGCCACTCGACGGTCTGGGCGATATAGCCGCCCAGCAGCACACCGCCGGCCGAGCCCAGCGGAATGCCGAGCGAATAGATGGAGAGGGCGCGCGCGCGCTGATGCGCCGGGAAATAGTCGGAGATGACCGCATAGGAGGGGGCGACGCCGCCCGCCTCCCCCACGCCGACGCCGATGCGGAACAGGAACATCTGCATGAAATTGCCGGCCATGCCGCACAGCGCGGTAAAGCCGCTCCACACCGCCAGACTGACGGTGATGACCCAGGTGCGGCTGGTCCGGTCGGCCAGCAGCGCCAGCGGAATCGCCAGGGTCGAATAGAGGAGCGCGAAGGCGATGCCGCCGAGCGCGCCAAGCTGGGTATCGGTCAGCCCCAGCTCCGCCTTGATCGGCCCGGCGAGGATGCCCAGGATCTGCCGGTCGAGGAAGTTGAAGGTATAGACCAGCAGCAGCATCGCCAGCACGACACCGCGATAGGCGGGGGAAGAGGTTCGGTCGGTCATGCGGGCCTGATACCAAATTTTCCGTTCGCTTCGAGCCGAGTCGAGAAGCCGGTTATGCAACGGTTCTCGACAGGCTCGAACCGAACGGATGGGGTGGACAGGATCAGAATTTGACCGAACCGGTCACGAACACCTGGCGCGGATTGCCGTAGAAGGCGGTCAGCGTGCCTTCCTTGCCGAGCGAGGGGGTGGGATAGCCGGCCGCATTGTTGATGATCGCGCCGGTCACCGGATTGGCCGCGACGAAGGTATAGCCCGAGGTCTTATATTCCTTGTCGAGCAGGTTCTTGCCATGAACGCCGATGCTCCAGCGATCGCTGGGCGCGGTATAGACCAGGCTCGCATCCCACAGCGCATAGCCCTTCTGGTCGATATAGGGGTTGGGGATTTCGAACTGATAGGTCTTGGAGCGCCAGGAGACGGTGCTGCCGAAGTAGAGGCTGCCATCCCCCACCGGGACATTATAGCTGAGCGTGCCGCTGGCGGTCCATTTCGGCGTGTTCTGCACCCGGCGATAATCGGCGACATCGGTCGGCACGCTGGCGATATTGGCGATATATTCGCGATAATCGGCATCGATGAAGCCGATCGCGGTCTGCAGGTTCAGACGATCGCCGCCGCTGAAGATATCGCGGCCGAGACGGGCATTGCTTTCGAACTCCAGCCCCTTGAAGCGGGCCTTGCCGGCGTTCGACACGACGCCGCAGAAGGAGGGCGTCGCCACGCCACCGACATTGACGGTGCAGGCAACCGAGCCGGGGATCTGCACATCCTTATAGTCGGCATAGAAGCCGGCGACCGCGACATAGAGGGCGCCATCCATCAGATTGCCCTTGTAGCCGACTTCATAGCTGTCGACCTGTTCGGGCGCGAAGCTGAGGAAGGAGGCGATCTCGCTGTCCTGGCGGATGCCGTCGCCATTGAGATCGGGCGCATTGGTGCCGACCCCGCGCGGGTCAAAGCCGCCGCCCTTGAAGCCCTTGGAATAGCTGGCGTAGATATTGTGATCGACGGTCGGCTTGTAGCTGATCGAGAAGCGCGGCGTGAATTTCTTGAACTCGCGCTCGCCGCGGAAATTGGTGCTGGGCGCACCGAAGGGAATGCCCGCCCCGTCGAACACCGGCGATCCCCCGCCCAGATAGCTTTGCCGCAATATGGTGGCCCGCCGCGTGTCCCAGGTGTAGCGGCCACCGGCCGACAGGCTGAACTGGTCGGTCAGGTCGAAGCTCATGTCGCCGAAGACTGCATAGGTCTCAGTATCGACATTGGCCTGGGTGAAGGCGGTCAGCCCCGCCACGGTGGTGAAGATGCGGGTGTCGAACTGGGTGTCGGCGCTGGCATCGAGATAATAGAAGCCGACCATGCCGTGCAGACGACCCTGGTCGTAGAGCAGTTGGAATTCCTGGCTGAGCTGTTCATTCTTATAATAGGCCGGCACGTCGACATCGACGGCGGGCAGCGCGTCGAAATCGATCGGCGAGGCGCTGTCATCCTTGCGCCAGGCGCTGATCGAGCGCAGCGTCACCGCGTCGCTCAGCTCCGCCGTCAGGTTCATCGACAGGCCGTAGGACTTCACGGATTGCTTGGGATCGACCAGACCGCCGCGGGTGTCGAACACATCGTCCAGCACCGGCGCGCCCGATGCCTGACCCGGAATCAGGCGATGGCCGCCACGTGGGTTGCTCTTGTCCTTGGTATAGTCGCCGGTGATGCGCATCAGCACCGGGGCGCCATAGCCGCCCATTTCGAAGGTGGCGCGGCCGGCCCAGATGTCCTTGTTGTAATTGTCCTGCCCGGTGGTCAGATTCTTGCCGAAGCCGCCGCGCGACAGGCGGGCAAAGGCACCACCGACCCGCATCAGGTCGCCGATCGGCGCCGATACGCTGATGATGCCATCGGCCTGGTCATAGCTGCCATAGCTGCCCTTGAGCTTGAGCGAGAAGTCCTGCGGCAGCATCCTGGTCACATATTTGACCGCGCCGCCGATCGTGTTGCGGCCATAGAGCGTGCCCTGTGGCCCGCGCAGCACCTCGATCCGTTCGACGTCGTAGATGTCGAGCAGCGCGCCCTGCGGCCGGTTGAGATAGACATCGTCGAGATAGATGCCGACGCCCTGTTCGAAGCCGGAGACCGGATCCTGCTGGCCGACGCCGCGGATGAAGGCGGTCAGCGTCGAATTGGTGCCGCGCGATGCCTCCAGCGTGGTGTTGGGGGTCACATTGGCGAGATCGCTGATGTCGATCGCGCCGCCCCGTTCCAGCGCCTCGCCGGAGAAGGCGCTGACCGCAATCGGCACGGAAACCAGCGTTTCCTCGCGCCGGCGGGCAGTGACGATGATGCCCGCCTCTTCGGTGTCGGCAACGGGTGCCGACGTCTCCTGCGCGAAGGTGGGGAATGCCATCGCGCCGGTCCAGGCGGCGGATGCGAGGGCAAGGGCACGAATGCTGTGATGGGCCTTCATCGGCGTTTCCTCTCCTGAAGCGGCCCCCGGTCATCCGGGTAGCCAATCTGCTTGCCCTTTGAATAATGAAAGTTGAACCAGCTTTCAACTTCAAATATGAGGGACGGCGAACAAGGCCGCCAGACGTCCACAAAGCGTTGAAAAGGCGCATATTGGCAGGCAGAGGGAGAGAGCATGACCGATCCGGCATCCCCACGGGAGGATAAAGTGCCGCGTACCGCGCGCGGTGAGCGCACGCTTCGCGCGCTGCTGTCGGCGGCGGCCGAGGAATTTGGCGAAAAGGGCTTTCACGACGGATCGATCAGCGGCATCACCCGCCGGGCGGGTTGTGCGCTGGGCAGTTTCTACACCTATTTCGACAGCAAGGACGACGTCTTTCGCGCGCTGGTCAACGACATGTCGGGTCAAGTGCGCGACTATGTTTCCCCGCGGATTGCGCAGGCCGGCAACGGGATCGAGGCGGAACGGATCGGCCTGTTGAGCTTCCTGGAGTTCGCCCGCGCCCACAAGGAAATCTATCGCATCATCGACGAGGCCGAATTCGTCGACCAGGCCGCCTATCGCGCCCATTATGAAAATACCGCCACCCGCATGGCCGCGCGCCTGAAGAAGGCCGCGCAGCAAGGCGACGTGCGCGCGGACGTGGAGGAAGTCCATGCCTGGGCGATCATGGGGATGAATGTGTTCCTGGGGCTGCGCTATGGCGTGTGGGACGACAGCCGCCCGGCGCAGGAGATTGCCGACATCGCCAACGCGTTGATCGAGAAGGGGATCGGCAAGCCCGCTTGAGGGACAAGCCGCCGCCACCTATCGGGAGAAGCACCGATGGTCGCGCCCTGCCCCTGCTGATAGGGCCGGGCGTCAGGCCCCAAAGCAAAAGGCGGACAGGCGATGCGCACACTCTATAAACAGACGGTCCTTCTGGCATCGATCCTGCTGGTCAGCGGCTGTGCGACGACCGCCACGCCGCCGTCAGCCAGTGCCCCGGTGCCGCCGACCACGATCGAGGCGGTCGGACAACTGACCAAGGCCATCCCCTTCCCGCGCGGCTATCTCGATCCCGCCACCCTGCCCAACAGCCTGACCCTGCTGCCGCCCCCGCCCGCCCCCGGCACCGCCGCCAAGGCCGCCGACGAGGAAGCCTATCGTGCGGCGCTGGTGGCGCCGGCCGATCGCCAGGCGCTGGCGGCATCGGACGCGGACCTGGGCTGGCCGCACATGGTCCAGTCGTTCGAGCCGATCGCCGGGCTGTCGCTGTCGGACGGCAGCCACCCGCACCTCACCATGCTGTTGCGCCGCGCCGCGGCCGACGCCGCATTCTCCACCTCGCGTGCCAAGGGCCATTATCAGCGAGTCCGCCCGTTCGTGGAGCATGACGGCAATACCTGCCGCCCGCAGGACGAACCGATGCTGCGCAAGGATGGCTCCTATCCGTCGGGCCATACCGCGATCGGCTGGATGCTGGCGCTGGTCCTGACTGACCTGATCCCTGACAAGCAGGATGGCCTGCTCAAGCGCGGCTATGAATTTGGCGAGAGCCGGGTCATCTGTCGCGCCCATTGGCTGAGCGACACGCTGGCCGGCCGGGTCGTGGCATCAGCCACCTATGCGCGGTTGCAGTCCGATCCGGTGTTCCGCGCCCAGCGCGAACTGGCGCGGCAGGAATTGGCGGCGCCCCGCTGATCCAGCCGCTTTGCCTTTGGCGCGGAAGCCGCTAAAGCCGCGCTCCATGAGCGACGCTGCAGCAAAACCCGCCCCCAAGGACTGGATTCTCGGCATTCATGCCTATGTGCCGGGCAAGTCCGCCGCCGATGACGGCCGCCCGCTGATCAAGCTGTCCGCCAACGAGAACCCGCTCGGCACCGGTGCGGCCGCCCGCGCGGCGCTTGTGGCGGCGACGGCGGACCTGGCCACCTATCCCGATCCGGGCGCGGCCAAGCTGCGCGAGGCGATCGGCGCGGTCCATGGTCTTGATCCTGCGCGCATCATCTATGGCACCGGGTCGGACGAATTGCTGCATATCGCCGCCAGCGCCTATGCCGGGCCGGGCGACGAGGTGCTTTATGTGCGCTACGGCTTTTCGGTCTATGACATCGCCGCCCGCCGCGTCGGCGCGACGCCGATCGAGGCGCCCGACGCCGATTATGCCACCGATGTCGATGCGCTGCTGGCCTGCGTGACGGAGAAGACCAAGGTCGTCTTCCTCGCCAATCCCAACAATCCCACCGGCACCATGACCAGCCGGGAAGAGATTGCCCGCCTGCACGCCGGGCTGCGTCCCGATATCCTGTTCGTGCTCGACCAGGCCTATGCCGAATATCTGGACGCGGACGAGGATGATGGCGGGCTGGAACTGGCCAGGAACGCCCCCAACGTACTCGTCACCCGGACCTTTTCCAAAATCTATGGCCTGGCCGCCGAACGAATCGGCTGGGGCTATGCCAGCCAGGATGTCATCGACATCCTCCATCGCATCCGCGCGCCGTTCAACGTGACCACCGCCGGCCAAGCCGCCGCCGTCGCCGCGATCAACGACAGCGCGTGGGTCGAATCGAGCCGGACGCACAATGCCCGCTGGCGCGACTGGCTGGCCGGCGAGATCAACGCCCTGTCCAACCATGGCCTGCGCGTGGTGCCCAGCAAGACCAATTTCCTGCTGATCCTGTTCGACGGCAAGCTGACCGCCGAAGCGGCGATGAAGGGATTGTGGGACGAAGGCTATGCCACCCGCTGGCTGCCGGGCCAGGGCCTGCCCAACGGCCTGCGCATCACCATCGGCACCAAGGCGCAGACCCGCGCCGTCGCGAACAAGCTGCGCGCCATGGCGGAATCGGTCTGACGCCATGCTGCCCTTTTCGCGTGTTACCATCATCGGCCTTGGCCTGATCGGATCCTCGCTGGCGCGGGCGATCCGGGAATATATGCCCACCGTCCGCGTCACCGGCCATGATGCCGACCCGGCGGTGCGCGAGACCGCCCGCCGCATCGACCTGTGCGACGACATCACCGATACGGCGGGAGCCTCCGTCACCGATGCCGAACTGGTGATATTGTGCGTGCCGGTGCGTGCGATGGGCGCGGCGGCGGCGGAGATTGCCGACGAACTGCCGGTCGACGCGATCATCAGCGATGTGGGATCGTGCAAGGCGGACGTGCTGGCACAGCTCAATGCCGCCCTGCCCGGTCGTATCATCATCCCGGCGCATCCGGTGGCCGGCACCGAAAATAGCGGGCCGGAAGCGGGCTTCGCGACCCTGTTCAAGGGTCGCTGGTCGATCGTCACCCCGCCAGCCGATGCCGATCCGGCCGCGGTCGAGCGGGTGTCGGAACTGTGGCGCCGGGTCGGCGCCGATGTCGAGACGATGGACCCGGCGCATCATGACCTGGTGCTGGCGGTGACCAGCCATTTGCCGCACCTGATCGCCTATACCATCGTCGGCACCGCCAGCGACCTGGAGAATGTCACCCAGAGCGAGGTGATCAAATATTCGGCCGGCGGCTTCCGCGACTTTACCCGCATCGCCGCGTCGGACCCGACCATGTGGCGCGACGTGTTCCTGGCCAACAAGGACGCGGTGCTGGAAATGCTGCAGCGTTTTTCGGAGGATCTGTCAGCCTTGCAGCGGGCGATCCGCTGGAATGACGGTGACGCCCTGTTCAACCTGTTCACCCGCACCCGCGCGATCCGCCGGTCTATCATCGAACAGGGACAGGACGACGCCAAGCCCGACTTCGGCCGGTCTCACTGACCGATCAGGGCTGAAGCCGGGTTAAGCGCGTTGATCGCGGCGTGGACGCGCACCTCGGCTTCCTTGCGGTCGAGGCCGGTCGGGACGATTTCGCCCACCTTGTAGGTGATGGTGCCGGGGTGCTTGAGGAACTTGCCGCGCGGCGAGACAACGCCGCTGTCGATCGCGATCGGCACCACCGGCAGGCCGAGCAGGCTGTAGAGGCCGGCAAAGCCCGACTTGAGCGGCGGTGCTTCGCCATGGGGCACGCGCGTCCCTTCCGGAAACAGGCAGACCGCCCGCCCCTGTGCCACGGCTTCCTTGGCTGAAGCGCGCAGGGTTCGCAGCGCGCTGGCACCGGCGGTCCGCTCGATCGGGATCAGGCCATAGCGCCGGGCGATGCCGCCCCAGAAAGGAATATCGAGCAGCTCGCGCTTCGCCCCGATCGCGGGCCTGTCGAACAGGCAAAGCAGGTCGATCGTCTCGAACATCGATTCATGTTTGACGATATAGAGATAGGGACCGTGGGGCAGATCGCCTTCCACCACCACCTTCTGCCCCAGCAACCAGCGCGCACTGACGCGGTGAAAGCGGCTCCAGCCGGTCGCCACCGTTTGCACATGGGCCGGCTTGAACAGGCCACCGATCACGGCGCCCAGCACAAAAAGGGCCGTGCCGAAATAGAAGACCAGCATGAAGGCGAGCGAACGGAGGGCAGTGAACAGGATCATGGATCAGATACCAAAAAGCGCGGCAACACGGCGCGCGAGATATTTATTATATTCCCGCACCAAGATGGTGAGGCTGGGGCGACTGGGCACCGCGTCGTAGACCAAAGTGACGCGACCCGGTAGCGCCTGACGCAGTTCCAGCGCGGAGCGCCGCATATGCCAGTCGGTGGTGATCAGGCGGACGCTCTTATAATCGCGCCGTTCCAGCCAGCGCGCCGTCTCGATCGCGTTGGAACGGGTATCGATCGCCTCACGCCCCAGGGTGATGCAGCAGGTGAAGAGCGACAGGCGGGTCTTATATTCGGCCGCCAACTCGACCGGACGGACCGAACGGTCGACGCCCGAAATCAACATCCGCTTGGCCGCGCCTTCCTCCAGCAGGGCCAGCCCCCGATCGATCCGGCCAGCACCGCCGGTCAGCACGACGATCGCATCGGTCCGTCGCCCATCGAGCGGCTGCGGCAGGAACATCGCGAACCAGGCAAAGCCCAGCATCCAGCCGAGCAACGTCACGGCCACCAGACGGACGATCATAGCGAGCGCCTCAATGCACGCAGCACGGTCCAGCGACCGGTGAGCGTCGAAAGAAGGATGCCAGCGATCGGCAAGGCCGCAAGCAGCACCCAACTGGCCCAGGGCAAGGCAACCGCGCCCATCAACTGCGATCCGGTCGCCGACAGACGCACGCCGATCACCAGGATCACCAGCGTCGCGAAGGAAAAGCCCAAAGCGCCGCCCATGGTCGCGTCGAGTGCAATGCGACGCTGGAACAAGCGAGCGATCTGGACATCGGTCGCCCCCATCAGGTGCAGCACCTCGATCGTGACGCGATGGCTGTCGTGCGCGCCGCGGGCGGCCAGCACGACGACGGCCCCGGTGGCGAGGCCCATCAGCAGCACCAATCCGCCCGATAGCCAGCCCATTGCGGTCAGCAGGCCGGCGAGCGGCGCAAGGAAGGCGGCATGGGGTTCGACCCGCAGGCTGAGCGACAGGCCGGCAAGGGCACGGCGCAACCGGTCCACCTTGGCCTTCGCATCGCCCGGCGTCAGGCTGACATCGATCAGTGCCGGAATCGGCAGGTCGCCACTGGCGACATCCTGCCCCAGCCAGGGGCGCAGTTGTTCGGCGAGGGTTGCAGCGGGAACCGGCGTCACCTGGCGCACGTCGCGATTGCCGCGCAGCGCCTGTTGCACCCGGACGACGAGACGGTCGCGTTGCTGCGTATCGGCCTCCACCACCTGAACCGTGGCACGGCCAGCGAGGTCCGCGCTCATTGCGCGAACGGCGGTGCCCAGGCCGAGGCCCGCGGCGGCGGCCAGCACGGTCAGGAACATCATGATCGCGATGATCCAGGGCATCGGTCCAGCGACCCGGCCGGCCGGCAGCAGGCGATGGCGCGCGGCGGCAGCGCTGCGACGATTACCCCTGGCCATCAGGCACCGCCCTGCGGTCGGGGCGGATAACGCAGCGCGCCGGTCGGATCGGCCAGACGCCCCTTGTCCAGCCGCATCATCTGCGCGCTGGCCACCTGTGCCATCAACGGCAGGTCGTGGGTCGCGACGACGATGGTGGTGCCGAGGCGATTGAGCGCTTCGAACAGGGTCATCAGGCGGCGGGCCATATCCGCATCGACGTTACCGGTCGGTTCGTCGGCCACCAGGATTTCCGGCCGGCCGATCACCGCGCGGGCGATGGCAACGCGCTGCTGCTCCCCGCCCGACAGGGTCGCGGGTCGCGCCTGGCCGCGATCGCCCAGCCCCACCCAGTTCAGCATTTCGCTGACCGGCGCGTCGATTTCGCCTTCATCCATGCCGGCGACCCGCAGCGGCAGGGCGATATTGTCATAGGCGGAGAGATGCGGAACGAGGCGAAAATCCTGGAACACGACGCCGATGCGACGGCGGAAGCCGGGCAGGCGCTTGCGGGGGAGCGTCACCACATCCTCACCGAACATGCGGATGACGCCGCGACTGGGCCGCTGGGCCAGATAGAGCAATTTCAGCAGTGAGGTCTTGCCCGCACCCGAACTGCCGGTGAGGAAGTAAAAGTCGCCGCTGTTGAGCGAGAAGCTGACGTCGGACAGGGTCTCGCTATCCAGACCATAGCGCAGACCGACATTTTCGAACTGGACGATGGCCGACATGATGATGGTGTGGCGCCAATGCGCTCCCTGCTTCCCCGAAGCCCTGCCATGGCACAGGCGGCGGGGACGCGTAAAGGGCGGGCCGACAAACTATCCCGCACAATGCCGCGAGTCGCTGCGATCCGTCGCGCAGCATTTCAGACTCTTGCCCTAGAGTCCCTGCCATGCCTATGAAGCAGAATGATCCTGGTGTGCCCCAATTGCGCGACGCGCTACATCGTGCCCGACACCGCCGTCGGCCCGGACGGACGCCAGGTCAGGTGTGCAGCCTGCAAGCATAGCTGGTTCCAGGAAGGCCCCGCCCCCGCGCCGCGCGAAGAGACGCCGCAGCCGGTGTATGCGGCGCCAGTGGCACCGCCCCCGCCCGCTCCGCCGCCGCCGCCGCCGCCGGTGGAAGAGATACCTGTAGAAGCGCCGATGCGATTTACACCCGAGCCGGAACCGGTCGCGCCGGCGCAGCCCGAAGTCGCGCCGCCGCCGCCCGAACCCGCCGCCGAGCCGGTGTCGGCGATTCCGGCCGATTACCGTTTCGACGATATCTATGCCGGCGTGTCGCAACCGGCCGAGGAAGTGCCACCGCCGCCTTCGCCACCGGTCAAACGCCGGCGCAATGGCGCCAAGTTGCTGACCTGGGCGGCCGTCTTCTTCTTCCTGCTGGTCGCCGCTGCCGGGGCTGCGCTCCATTATTTCGGGCCACCGGCCTGGGCGGTGAATATGGGACTGGTCGCCGAAGAGGGCGATCCGGACCTGCTCTTCTATCTGTCCAAGCCCGCCGAGCGGCGCAAGCTGCCGACCGGCGAGGAATATTTCGCCTTTGGCGCGCGGATCGTGAACAGCGGCAAGCAGGCGCTGCCGGTGCCGCCGGTGCTGGTGCAACTGCGCGACCGGCAGAACCGGCTGGTGTTCAGCTGGACCACCAAGGCGGACAAGGCCCGGCTGAAGCCCGGCGAGGAAGCGTCGATCAACGAAAGCCGGATCGACATTCCCAAAAATGCCGAGAATCTGTCGCTGACCTTCGTCGAGTAAGAAGATCCGGGGCGGACCGAACCGTCAGGGGTAGCTGACGGTCTTGGGCCGGCCCTGCGGAATCGGGATAAACTCCTGATCATCGCCCGGAATGAGCGGGAAGCGCATCGCGTCCCAATCCTCGCGCGCCTGCATCAACCGATCGGGGCGCGAGGACACGAAATTCCACCAGACATGCCGCGGGGTCGCGAACGCCTCACCACCGCACAGGACCAGATTGGCGCCCTGATCGCTGTGCAGCGTCGCCGGCACGCCGGGACGCAGCACATAGAGAGTCTGGGGCAGCAGTTCGACGCCGTCGAGCGTGGCCGATCCCTGCCAGAGATAGAGCGCCCGTTCCTCCGCAATGGCATCGACCGGTATCGAACCGCCGGGGCGGAGCTGGATATCGGCATAGATGGTGTCGGCATAGGTCGAGACCTGCGCCGTCTCGCCCCAGAGCGTGCCCATGATGACCCGCGCCCAGGAGGCATGATCCTCCAGCACCGGCAGGCCCCCGCCCTCGACATGCTCGAACGCCGGATCGCGCTCTTCATCGCGTTCGGGGAGCGCCAGCCAGGTCTGGATCGCCAGCAATGTCTTGTCATGGCCGCGATCGGCTATCGGCGTGCGTTCCGAATGCACGATGCCCTTGCCCGCGGTCATCAGATTGACCGCGCCGGGACCGATCAACTGCTCGGTGCCCAGCGAATCGCGATGAAGGAACGTCCCCTCCAGCATATAGGTGACGGTGGCGAGATTGATGTGCGGATGGGGGCGAACGTCCACCCCCTGCCCGGCCGGCAGCGCGGCAGGGCCAGCCTGGTCGAAGAAGATGAAGGGGCCGACCATGGTCCGCTCCTTCGCCGGGAGCGCACGATGCACCTTGAAATCGCCCAGATCATGGGTGGTGGGCGTGATCGTTTGCAGCAGCATAGTATCGCTCGACATGGGACGGCTCCTGTCGTTGGGGTCAGGCTTCTCCGGGCGCGCGCGCCTTGATGGCGAGGGCGTGGACCTTGTCACGCAGCAACTCGGCGAGCGCGGCGTTGACAAGGCGCTGGCGGGCGACGCGGTTCTGGCCGGTGAAGCGGTCGGCCACGACCTCCACCGTGAAATGGCTTTCGCCCGAGCCATCATGGCCGGCATGGCCGCGATGCTTTTCGCTGTCGTCGATGACGGCAAGATGCACGGGCGTCAGGGCGGCGCGCAGACGCGCCTCGATCTCGGTGGCGACAGGGCCTTTTGAAACATCGGTCATGGCGACTATATAGCCCCTTTGCCCGGCATTTCATCAGGACAATCTTGAGTAGCGATCCCTTCTCGACCCGTCGTTTCAACCGTTTCCACGGCCGCGTGGAAAGCGAACGCCCGTGCGCGGTGCCGGGCTGTCCGGAGCCGGGCGAATTCCGCGCGCCATCGCAGGATGGCAGCCGGTCACACCAGGAAGGGCCGCGCTGGCGCTGGCTGTGCCTGGACCATGTCCGCGCCTTCAACCAGGGCTATAATTTCTTCACCGGCATGAGCCCGGAGGAGATTGCTGCGGCCCAGCGCCCCTATGCCGGCTGGGAGCGGGAGACCCGCGCCTTTTCCAGCAATGCCGCGAGCCCGCCGCCCAAATGGTCGGACTTCCAGGATCCGCTCGATGCGATCGGCGCCAGGTTCAAGGAACGGGTCGCCAAGGCGCGGGCCGATGCGCAGATGCGGCAGGACGGCCAGTATCTGTCGGCCGAGGACCGCAAGGCGCTGTCGGTTATGGGCCTGCCGATCGATGCCGACCGCAAGGCGCTGCGCACCCGCTACACTGAATTGCTGCGCCGCTATCATCCCGACCATAATGGCGGTGACCGCACCAAGGAAGGGCAGTTGCAGGACGTGATCGAGGCCTATGGCCATCTGCGCAAGGCACCGGTGTTCGCGTAGGCAAGCCCAGCGCTAGAACAGGAACCAGCCGATCAGGGCGCCGACCTGAACTACGGCGATGACCATCAACTGGGTGGAGAAGGGTTCCTTGCGCGTCTTGTGACGGAACAGATGGCGGGCAGCAAAGGCGCCGGGCGTGCCGCCAATGAAGGCCAGCATCAGAAGGTTAGCCTCCGGCACGCGCCGTTCGCCGGCGATCGCCTGCACCTTGTCCAGCTTGAACATCAGCATGGTCCATCCGTTGATCGCCAGGAAGAGGATGGTGAGGATGACAATAAGCATCGAGCATCCATGGCCCGGTCGATTTAACAAGCGGTTTCCACCCAATTGCCGATGCAAAACATAGGAACCAATTTCGCTTAACTTCGCATATTTCCCGTACATTTTGACATTTAAATTCCTAGACCTGTAATTTCATTACAAGAAATACGCGCAGATCGACGATGGGAAAGAGCCGTTTGCAACATAGCATCCTGGCCCGCCTGTAGGACAGTAACTGGCCCCACATCGGCCGCAGCCGCGACAAGGAAGCATTTTGCTCGCTATTGCAGCAAGGTTATAGCCCTGCCATAGGCGCCGCCCCCTTCCCCCGGAGACATATATGCAGACCCCGCCCCGCGCCCTGGGCCTTGATTTCGGCACGACCAACAGCGTCGCCGCCATCGCCGATGCCGGCCAGTCGGAGCTGGTCGAATTTGCCGGTGCGCAGGCGACCGGCGCGGTGTTCCGATCGGCGCTATGCTTCTGGCATGACAGCCATGTGAAGGGCGGCATGGCGCATGAGGCCGGCCCCTGGGCGATCAGTGAATATCTGGAATTTCCCGAGGACAGCCGCTTCCTGCAATCGTTCAAGTCGGTGGCGGCCAGCCCGATCTTCGAAAGCGCCAGCATCTTTGAGAAACGCTATCGCTTCGAGGAACTGGGGCAGATGTTCCTGGGGCGCATGATCGGCCATGCCAGTGGCACGCTGGACAAAAGACCCGAGCGGATCGTGGTCGGCCGGCCGGTCGAATATGCCGGCGCGCGGCCCGACGAGGCGCTGGCGCGGCAGCGCTATGATGCGATGTTCGCCGGCTTCGGCAGCGAAATCCATTATGTCTATGAACCGCTGGGCGCGGCGTTCAGCTATGCCAGCCGGCTCGACAGCGCGGCGACCATCCTGGTCGCGGATTTCGGCGGCGGCACCAGCGATTTTTCGCTGGTGCGGGTCGAGGCGCCGGGCGCGGCGCGGCGCTGCGTGCCGCTGGGATCGGCGGGCATTGGCCTGGCCGGCGACCGGTTCGATTATCGCATCATGGACCAGCTGGTGCTGCCGATGCTGGGCAAGGGCAGCGCCTACACCTCCTTCGGCAAGGAGCTGGAGATACCGCGCAGCTATTTCGCCGATTTCGCCGACTGGTCGCGCCTCGCCCTGATGCGTAACCGGCGGACGATGGACGAACTGGGTAAATTGCAGAAGGCGGCGCGCGACCCGGCCGCGATCGGCCGGATGATCACGGTGATCGAGAAGGAACTGGGCTATCCGCTCAATGATGCGGTCGGCGCGCTGAAACGAGCCTTGTCGGACGCGGACAGCGCGACCTTTCGCTTCGCGGGTGGCGGCATCGAAATCGAGACCGAGGTCGCGCGCGCCGATTTCGAGCGCTGGATCGCGGCCGACATCGCCGCGATCGAGGCGACCGTCGACAAGGCGCTGGCCAAGGCCAATGTCGCCCCGGACACCATCGACCGGGTGTTCCTGACCGGCGGATCGTCGCTGATCCCGGCGATCCGCGATATCTTCTTCCGTCGTTTCGGCCATGACCGGATCGCCACCGGCGGCGAGCTGACATCGATCGCCCATGGGCTGGCGCTGGTCGGACAGGAGGCCAATCTGACCGAATGGGCCGCTTGATCCCGCGCGATCCAGCCCCCACTGTCTCGACACACCCTTGCCCGATCGTTTAGGGCGAGAGTGACTCGCAGGAAGATGATGACGACATGACCGACATTTCCAACATCCAGCCCGATGCCCGTACCGAGACGCTGATGGAGGCGCCCGACCGGGAGGTCGATGTGCGCGAGATGTTCGGCATCGACATCGACATGAAGGTTCCGGCCTTTTCCCAGGCCGACGAGCGCGTGCCCGACCTTGACCCCGCATATGTGTTCGATCCGGACACCACGCTGGCGATCCTGGCCGGTTTTGCCTTCAACCGTCGCGTCATGGTGCAGGGCTATCATGGCACCGGCAAGTCGAGCCATATCGAGCAGATCGCCGCGCGCCTGAAATGGCCGTGCATCCGCATCAACCTGGACGCGCATATCAGCCGCATCGACCTGGTCGGGCGCGACGCGATCGTGCTGAAGGACGGCCAGCAGGTCACCGAGTTCAAGGAAGGCCTGTTGCCCTGGTCGCTACAGCGCCCGGTCGCCCTGGTGTTCGACGAATATGATGCCGGCCGCCCGGACGTGATGTTCGTGATCCAGCGCGTGCTGGAAACCGACGGCAAGATGACCCTGCTCGACCAGAATCGCGTGATCCGGCCGAACCCGCATTTCCGCCTGTTCGCGACCGCCAACACGGTCGGCCTGGGCGACACGACCGGCCTCTATCATGGCACGCAGCAGATCAACCAGGGCCAGATGGACCGCTGGAACCTGGTGGTGGCATTGAACTACCTGCCCGCCGCGACCGAGGCGCAGGTGGTGCTGGCCAAGTCCGGCGAGTACGACCATGAGGGTGGCCGCAAGGAGGTCGAGAGCATGATCAAGGTGGCGGAACTGACCCGCCAGGGCTTCATCAACGGTGATATCTCGACCGTGATGTCGCCCCGTACCGTGATCAGCTGGGCGCAGAATGCGCTGATCTTCAAGGATGTCGGCTTCGCCTTCCGCCTCTCCTTCCTCAACAAATGCGATGAGGCGGAACGGCCGCTGGTGGCCGAATATTATCAGCGCGTCTTTGGCAAGGATCTGCCCGAGAGCGTGGCGCGCCGCGCGAACTGACCGTTCGCTCGGCCCCTTGAACGAAAGGGCAGACCCATGATCGTCGTCGAACGGATCGACCCCAATGGCGGCAGTGCGCACCGGATCAGCATCCGGGGCCATGAGATCGTCGCCGACATGTCTGCGCCCGACGGCGATGACGCCGGGCCGGACCCGCATGACCTGTATGATTCGGCCTTGGGTGCGTGCAAGGCGATGACCATGCTGTGGTATGCGCAGCGCAACGGCATTCCGGTGGAGAATATCCATGTCGGCGTGGTGCGCGATGCGAGCCAGGAACGGGCCGGCATCTACAAGCTGACCACCCGCATCGCCGTGACCGGGCCGATGAGCGACGAGCAGCATGAAAAGCTGATCGCGGTCGCGGCCAAATGCCCTGTCCACAAGCTGATGAGCGAGGTCGAGACGCAGATCGAGACCATCGCCGTGCCGCGCGTCGGCGATCCGGAGGGTCGGTGAGCGAACGGTCCCCTCTCGACGCCTTCAAGGATGTGCTGGCCGGCACCGCGCGGGCGATGACGCGCGACGCGGAGGTGGAGGTGAGCTTCACCGCCGACACGCCGCACATGGTGGGCAAGGCGATCAAGGTGCCGACGCCCAGCCGCGCTTTGCCCGCCGATCAGGTGGCGCTGGCGCGTGGCTTTGCCGACGCCAATGCGTTGAAGCTGCGCCACCATAATGCCAGGCTGCACAATGCGATGGCGCCGGGCGAAGCGGTGGCGCGCGCCGTGTTCGACGCGGTCGAGCAGGCGCGGGTAGAGGCGATCGGATCGCGGGCGCTGGACGGCGTGCGCGCGAACCTGAACGAGGCGCTGGCGATGCGCCTGAAGTCCGACCCGATCCGCCGGGCGCGGGCGGCGGACGAGGTGCCGCTGTCGACCGCGCTGGCGCTCAAGGTGCGCGAGCGGCTGACCGGCCAGGCGGTGCCCGAGGAATTGCAGCCGGCGATGAAGCTGGTCGACCAGTGGATCGAGGACAAGGCCGGCACCGATCTCGACGCGCTGGGCCTGGCGATCGACGACCAGCGCGCCTTCCAGAAGCTGACCCAGGCGATGCTGGAGCATCTGCAACTGGTCGATGCCGACGTGCCGCCCGAAACCGACGATCCCGATCCCGAGGATGAGGGCGAGGACAAGGAGGAAGAGCAGGAAGAAGGCGATTCCGGCCAGGAGGAATCGGGCGACAGCGACATGAACGCCGAGGCCCGGTCCGAGGATCAGGGCGGCGAGACCGAAGAGGGCGACACCGACTATAGCGAGGAGTTCGACGCCGACGCAGAAGACGGCGCCGACGATATGGGCGAGGAAGGCATGATGCCGGTGCGGCCCAATCGGCCGACATCCGACCTGCCCCCCGGTTTCGACTATAAATCCTATACCCAGAAGCATGACGAGGTCGTCACCGCCGACGACCTGTGCGACGAGGATGAGCTGAACCGCCTGCGCGGTTTTCTGGATCAGCAGCTGGTCAGCTTGCAGGGCGCAGTGACCAAGCTTGCCAACCGGTTGCAGCGCCGGTTGATGGCGCAGCAGCTTCGCTCGTGGGATTTCGACCAGGAGGAAGGGATTCTCGACGCGGCGCGGCTGGCGCGGATCGTGATCGATCCGACCCGGTCGCTGACCTACAAGATCGAGCGCGACACCGAGTTCCGCGACACCGTCGTCACCCTGTTGATCGACAATAGTGGATCGATGCGCGGCCGGCCGATCAGCATTGCCGCGATCAGTGCCGACATCATGGCCCGCACGCTGGAGCGCTGCGGCGTGAAGACCGAGATCCTCGGCTTCACCACGCGCGCCTGGAAGGGCGGGCAGAGCCGCGAGGACTGGCTGGCGGCGGGGCGCCCGCCGATGCCGGGACGGCTCAACGACCTGCGCCACATCATCTACAAGAAGGCTGACGAACCCTGGCGCCGGGCGCGCAGGAATCTGGGCCTGATGATGCGCGAAGGGCTGCTGAAGGAAAATATCGACGGCGAGGCGCTGCTATGGGCGCATGCGCGGTTGATCGCGCGGCCCGAGGAGCGGCGCATCCTGATGGTGATTTCCGACGGTGCGCCGGTCGACGACAGCACCCTGTCGGTCAACAGCGGCACCTATCTGGAACGGCATCTGCGCCAGGTGATCGATTGGATCGAAAACCGGTCGCCGGTGCAGTTGGTGGCGATCGGCATCGGCCATGACGTCACCCGCTATTATCGCCGCGCCGTGACCATCATGGACGCCGAACAATTGGGCGGCACGATGGTCGAACAGCTTGCAGGACTGTTCGACGAGGATTGACCGGCCGGTTCGGCCCGTCGTCCCGTAAAAAAGTCTATTTCAGGAGAGAGTGATGAGTGTCGCCTTTCGTCGCGAGAGCGATGATGAGCATATGGAGCCCAAGTTCGAGCTGCCGATCCCGCCCGGCCCCAATTGGGTCACGGCGCGCGGATTGCGGCTGACGCAGGAACAGGTCGCGGCGCTGGAAGCGATCGACACCGCTGCGATGGACGAGGAAGCCGCCAAGAAGCACAAGCGGGTGCTGCGCTACTGGCGCACGCGGCTGGCGACGGCGGAACTGCGCCCGGCGGCCGATGGCGAAGCGGTCGCGTTCGGCACGCGGGTAACCTATCGGCTGAACGGCCAGGAAAAGACCGTGGCGATCGTCGGCGATGACGAGGCCGATCCGCATGAGGGGCGGATCAGCTTTTCCGCGCCGCTGGCCCGCGCGATGATGGATGCCGAGATCGGCGAGGCGGTCGATTTTGCCGGCAAGGACGGTGCGATCGAAATCGTGGCGATCGGGGTGGTGGACGAGGCGTAGCGTTTCGCCCTTCCCGAAGGGCTGGAAGCGAACGGACCTTGGATCGAAAAAGGGCCTCCCGGTGACTTGCCGGGAGGCCCTTTTCAGATTCAGGCGCCGCGGGCGGCTTCGAACAGGAACCAGGCGCGCTGTTCGGCCTGGTCGGTCCAGTCGTCGACAATGCCTTCGGTCGCATTGTCGCCTGCCTCGGTCGCGGCGGCCTTCACCGCGCGGAAGGTTTCGACCAGCGCCAGATTGTCGTCGCGCAGTTCCTTGAGCATGTCGGCGGGGCTGACGAAATCGGCGTCATTGTCCTTCACGCTCTGATGACGGGCGACGTCGCCGATAGAGCGCAGCGTGGTGTTGCCGGTCTTGCGCACGCGCTCGGCGATCAGGTCGGTCACGCCCAGAATCTCGGTCGCCTGCTCGTCGAACATCAGATGATAGTCGCGGAAATGCGGGCCAGAGACGTGCCAGTGGAAATTCTTGGTCTTGAGATAGAGGGCAAAGCTGTCGGCCAGGGCGCCGTTCAGCGCCTCGGCGACCGACTTGGTGGCGTTGCTCTTGAGGTCGGTGGGCGTCTTGAGATCGGGGGCGGTCATGCATTGTCCTCCTGTTGGGGCGGAATTGATTTCGGACATATAATGATTGTCCGTCAATAAGGTGCCCCCGCAAGTCGGAAATCTTTGGGCAATTTATCGGTCAGGCTGATGGAGGGAATCGATCAGAGCCGGCCAATCGCGCTCATCGCCATGCCCGCGCCCGCCAATATGGCGATGCCGCCGGCGACCAGCCGAATCGCCCTGACCGGCAGCACGGACAGGAATCGGTCGCGCATCAGGATCACCGGCACGCTGGCGGCGATCACGCCGATCGCGCCGCCGATCGCCGCCAGCGCCGGGTCGGCGGTGCGGGTGGCGATGCCAAGGATCAGGAATTGCGGCCCGTCACCAAAGCCCAGAATGAAGACGCCCAGCGCAGTGGTGAGGAACGGCCCGATGCGCCAGTCGTCGAGCGTGTCGGGCATCTTCACCGGCCAGAGCAGGCCGACGCCCAGGAACAGCACCGACAGCGCCATGAACAGGAGCCGTGCATCATGGCCGAGCATCGGCCCGATCCAGGCGCCCGCTGCCGCGGAAAGGGCGGCATTGGCGATGGCGGCGACGGCGACGCCAGCGATGATCGCCCCGTCACGCTGGTAACGATGGGCGAGCGCCAGCACGAGCAACTGCCCCTTGTCGCCAATTTCCCCGAACAGGCAGCCCAGCAGGGCGATCAGCAAGGCGTCCATTCCAAATCCCGTCAGGCGTGCAGGCGATGCACGATAGCGGGCGCGGCGGCCGGCGGCAAAATATTGTCGAGCGGCGGCAGTTCGTCGGCGATCGCGTCCCGCATCCGGTCGAGATAGGAGAGGACGACCGAATCGAGCCCGTCGAGCGAGAGGACCGACTGGAGCGTGGCGGCCAGGTCGCCGACGCTATCGACGCGGAAGGCGCGTGCGATATGGCGGATCTGGTCGACCTCGTCATGCAGGCGCGGCACCGACACATGGCCGCGCTGGGCGGCGAGTCCGTCGACCCGCCGCAGCAGGTCGGCGAGAATCGCCAGTTTCGGATCATGTCGCATGGAGTCATCTCCCTTCATCCGCGCCCCGCCTGGCAGCATGCGCGCATAGGGTTAAAGGGCCGTAAAGCCTGTTGTGCAGCCTCCATTGGGCGCGCGAGCCTTGACATCGGGGCGAATCTGTCCCAAGGGGCACCGCTGAAACGGGGCGGTCCGACAGGGCCGCTTTTCTTTTTACGCTATTTCAAGACCAGGGACCAAGCCATGGCCAAGCCGGCAACTGTCAAGATCCGCCTCGTCAGCACGGCTGACACTGGCTTCTTCTACGTCACCAAGAAGAACCCGCGCACCACGACCGAAAAGCTGAGCTTCAGCAAGTATGACCCGGTCGTGCGCAAGCATGTCGAGTTCAAGGAAGCCAAGATCAAGTAAGCCGCTACGGGCTTCGCGCCCGCGCGCCTGATCTTTCGGCACCGAAAAAGGCCCGTCCCTGTTGGGAGCGGGCCTTTTCCTGTTGGCATTCGAGCCGGCTAGGCCCCCGATCCGAAGATCGGGAGCCCGATGTCGTCAGTTGCCGACCGGCTGGCCGTCGGTACGACGCACCACGATGGTCGAGGAGCGCGGCAGCTGCCCCGCCACCGGCCAGTTTCCGGTCGGATGCTGGATGTTGATGAAGAAGTTCTTGAGGTCCGGCGTATAGGCGATGCCGGTGATCTCGCAGCCCGCCGGGCCAACCAGGAAGCGCTTCGACTGCTTGCTGGTCTGGTCGATATAATACATCGAGTTATTGCCGAAGGCGCCGGTCATATTGGTGGCGGCGCCGTTCAGCGTGCCCGCATTGCCGGTGAGATTATGGTCGGTCTGGACCCACAGGCGACCCTGGGGATCGATGCGGATGCCGTCGGGGCTGGAGAAATAGTCGCCGCTGATATTGCCCTTGAGATTATCCTCCGCGAGCGAGGGATTGCCCGCCAGCAGGAAGATTTCCCAGGTGAAGGCGTTCGCCAGCGGCGAGTCGCCATTTTCGCGGAACTTGAGGATGTGGCCGTGCAGGTTGGTCACGCGCGGATCGGCGGCGTCGGTGACGCGGCGGCCGCTATTGTTGGTCAGGGTGACGAAGATCGCCTGCTTGTTGGGTGCGACCGTGATCCATTCCGGACGGTCCATGATGGTACCACCAGCGACGCGGGCGGCCGACTGGGTATTGACCAGGACATCGGCCTGGTTGGTGAAATTGACCGTCGTCGGGGTCGGCGGCGTGGTCGACTGGCTGACATTGCCCGGATCCTGAGCCCCCACGACCAGGCCGTGCTGGCCCTGGACCAGCGGACGCCATTCGCCCGTGCCGTCGGCATTGAAGCGCGCGACATAGAGGGTGCCATAATCGAGCAGGTCGGTGTTGGCGGCGCGGTTGCTGCTGCTGAAGGCGCGGTCCGGCACGAACTTGTAGACGCAGCCCGGCGTCGAATCGTCACCCATGTAGAAGGCGACGCGGTTGTTGGCGTCGGTCATGTGGGCGACATTTTCATGGCTGAAACGGCCGAGCGCGGTGCGCTTGGTCGCCGGCGCCAGTTCCTGGAACGGGTCAATCTCGACCACCCAGCCATAGCTGGTGTTGGGCTGGGTCGGGTCGAGATAGTTGTTCGTCGTTTCCTCGCAAGTGAGATAGGTGCCCCAGGGGGTGCGGCCCGACGAGCAGTTGTTGAGCATGCCGCGGATCGTGCCGGGCAGGACGCCGGCAGCAGGGCCGCCGACGCGATAGTCGGTGTTGCCGCTGTAACGCTTGTTATATTTCGAACCGGCCTTGACCGCGAACTTGCCGTCCGTGCCCTTGGTCACTTCGACCACGGCGATGCCGACGGCCGAGAGCGCAATCGCCTTCTGATCGGCGGTGGCGGTCGACGCGTTATAGCTGCCGCTGGAGAAGAGGATGTTATAGTCGGGCAGTTCGAAGTTGATCGCGAGCAGGCCGCCGGTGTTGGCGTCGGTGCCGGTCAGTTCGAAATATTCCATGCCGTCATGATTGCCGCCGGCCCAGGCCGCGGTCTGGCTGACGCTGGTCGGGAAGGTGCCGTTGGCGAAGGCGGTGCCGGCTTCGACCAGATCGCCGGCCTTCAGCAGCACATCGACGGTATAGCCCGACGGCACGGTCACGGTGTCGTTGGTATTGATCGCGACCGAGGTGAAGTTGATGCCATAGCTGGGCGTCGGAGTTGGCGTGGGGGTGGGTGTCGGGGTCGGCGTGGGCGCCGGCGTGCTGTCGTCGTCATCATCGTCGCAGGCGGCGAGCGCGCCCAGCATCGGCAGGACGGACAGGCCCAGCAGGCCGTTCTTCAGGACGGAGCGGCGGCCCGGATTGGCCGCGACGATGGCTTCCAGGCTGTCTTCGCCCGAAACAATCTTGGGCTGCGCATCGCGGAAGGCCGCGCGCGCCTCGTCGGTCAGATGAGACATGATAATATACCCCTGTGCATCCGAGCGTCGGCATGACCGCCGCGCCCCTGGCGCGCATGAGGTGACAGAGGAGGATGACGCGCGAACTGCGCTATGATGTCAGGACGAAGACAGAAGCATGACGCATCGGTGACGCCGTTTCCGGTGGGTTACAGCAGTGCGTTCACCTGTTCGACGAAACGCAGCACCGAAATCGGCTTGGACACATAGGCGTCGGCGCCGGCCGCGCGGATGCGATCCTCATCCCCCTTCCCGGCATAGGCGGTGACCGCCATGATCGGCACCGCCGACAGGCTGTCATCGCCCTTGAGCGACACGATCAGGTCATAGCCGCTGACATGGGGCAGATGGATGTCGGTGATGACCAGGTCCGGCCCGAACTCCCGCGCCTGGGCCAGCACATCGCGGCCGTCGCGCAGCGGCAGCACGTCGTGCCCGTGCGCGCGCAGCAGGTCGCAAAAAAGTTTCAGATTGAGTTCGTTGTCCTCGACAACGAGCACGCGCTTTGCCACGAGTCACCCGCGTTCCAGAGAAGCCCCTTGGTGCGCCCCTATAGCCGCCCATTCCGCGAGAGCCAATCATGCGACCCGAGACCCCGAATGGCAAGCCGGATAGCGCCGCCGATGCCGAAATTTTGGCATTGATGGCAATGGGATGGACGCTGAGCGATGGTCGCCGGGCCGATCGGCTGCTGGCGCTGACCGGTCTGGATGCCGATGCGTTGCGCGCCGGGGTCGGCAATCGCGCGATTTTGGCCGCGGTGCTGGGCTTCCTGGCCGACCATGAACCCGATCTGGTTGCCTGTGCCGAGGCGATCGACAGCAGCCCGGCGGCCCTGATCGCCGCAAAGGAGAATCTGAGCCGATGAGCCGTCCGCTGATCATCACCGACTGCGACGAGGTCTTGCTGCATATGGTCGTGCCGTTCCGCCACTGGCTGGACGAGACGCATGACGTGCATTTCGACATGCGCGAACAGGGTTTTGCCGAGGCGCTGCGCCACAAGGACAGCGGCATCCCGCTGGAACGCGAACTGGTGTGGGAGTTGCTGATCGCCTTTTTCGATACGGAAATGGCGCGCCAGACCCCGATCAGCGGCGCGGTCGAGGCGCTGCACCGGCTGGCACAGATCGCCGACATCGAGGTGCTGACCAATATCGGCGAGCGCCACCACCAGCTGCGCATCGAGCAGCTGGCGAGCCATGGTCTGCACCTGCCGGTCCACTGGAACCATGGCGGCAAGGGGCGCAAGCTGGCCAATATCCTGGCCGAGCGCCAGCCGAGTTGCGCCCTGTTCATCGACGATCTGGGCGAGCATCATGCCTCGGTCGCGCGTCATGCGCCCGGCGTATGGCGGCTGCACATGGTCGGCGAGCCCGAGATTGCCGGCGACATCCCGGTCGCGGACAAGGCCCATGCCCGGATCGACGATTGGGCCAGCGCCGAAAAATGGATCATCGCCCGTCTGGCCGAAGGGCCGGCACCCGCTATTTCAACGCCCCTGAATGGAGCCATCGCATGAGCATCGACGCCCGCCTTGCCGAACTCGGCATCACCCTGCCCGCCGCCGCCGCGCCGGTCGCCGCCTATGTGCCGGCGGTCGAGGTGAACGGCCTGCTGCATATTTCCGGCCAGATCGCGCTGAAGGACGGACAGTTGATGACCGGCCGCCTGGGCGAGGACCGCGACCTCGATTATGGCGTCGAGGCGGCGCGTGCCTGTGGCCTGAACCTCATCGCCCAGATGAAGGCGGCGCTGGGCGGCGATCTCGACCGGGTCGAGCGGATCGTCAAGCTGGGCGCCTTCATCGCCAGCGCGCCCGGCTTCACCGACCAGCCCAAGGTCGCCAATGGCGCGTCGGAACTGATGGTCGCGGTGTTCGGCGAGGCCGGCAAGCATGCCCGCAGCGCCGTCGGCGTGCCGGTGCTGCCGCTGGGCGCCGCAGTAGAGATCGACGCGATCGTGCAGGTTCGCCCCGCTGCATAAGCGGCCCGACTGGCTGACCGCCCGCCCCTTCGCCCATCGCGGGCTGCATCGGGCGGGCATCAGCGAAAATGGCATGGCGGCGTTCGATGCCGCCATCGCCAAGGGGCTGGGCATCGAATGCGATGTCCGGCTGAGCCGGGACGACCTGCCCTTCGTCTTTCATGACGCCAGCCTGATGCGGATGACCGGACAGCCGGGCGCCGTGGCGGATCGCGATTCCGCAGAACTGGACGCACTACGCCTGCCCGATGGCGGCGCGATCCCCCGCCTCGCCGCGCTGCTGGACGCCTGTATCACGACGCCGCTGCTGATCGAGATAAAGGTGGAGGGACGCGATATCGCGCCGATCTGCGCTGCGGTGGCAAGGGCGCTCGACGGGCGCGACCAGCCGGTGGCGCTGATGTCGTTCAACCCGCTGGCGATGCGCTGGTTTGCGCGGCACCGACCGGACATGGTGCGCGGGCTGGTGAGCAGCAGCCAGAACAAGGGGCGGCTGCGCGCGCTGTTCGACCGCACCCTTGCACTTTGGCTGGCCAATCCCGATTTTCTGGCCTGTGATATCCGTGACTTGCCCTTCCGCTTTGCCGATGCCGCCCGCCGCCGGGGGCTGCCGGTGTTGAGCTGGACGGTGCGCAGCGCGGCGCAGCGGGCGATCGCTGCGGCCCATGTCGACCAGATCATCTTCGAGGAGATGGCATGAACGAATTTGTCGCGCGCATCGCCGGTGGCGTCGCCGACCTGCCCAGGGCGCAATGGGATGCCTGTGCCGGCAGCGCCAATCCGTTCGTCAGCTGGGATTTCCTGACCGCGCTGGAACGGTCCGAAAGCGTCGGGCCGGGCACCGGATGGCAACCCTTGCCGATCGTGATCGACGGGCCGGACGGGACGATCGCGGCCGCCGCGCCGCTCTATGCCAAGACCCACAGCCAGGGCGAATATGTGTTCGACCATGGCTGGGCCGACGCCTGGGAACGGGCAGGCGGCCAATATTATCCGAAAATACAGATCGCAGCCCCCTTCTCACCCGTGCCCGGCCCCCGATTGCTGCTGCGTGATTCGACGCTGGGGCCGGCGCTGATCGCGGGAATCGAGACTTTGGTCGAACGCAACGAGCTGTCGTCGGCGCATGCGACTTTCGTCGATCCCGATCAGATCGCGCTGTTCGAGGCGGCGGGCTGGCTGATTCGCGAGGACAGCCAGTTTCACTGGCATAATAAGGGCTATGCCGGGTTCGAGGATTTCCTGGCCGAGCTTTCGAGCGAGAAGCGCAAGAATATCCGCAAGGAAAGGCGGCGCGCGGTCGAGGGGCTGGAGATCGTCCACCTCAATGGACGCGACCTGACCGAGGCGCATTGGGACATATTCTGGGATTTCTATCAGGATACCGGCGCACGCAAATGGGGCAGGCCCTATCTGACCCGGTCCTTCTTCTCGATCCTGGGCGAGACGATGGCGGACAAGATATTGCTGATGCTGGCGCTGCGCGAGGGCGAGGCGATTGCAGGCGCACTGAACCTGATCGGCGAAGACACGCTTTATGGCCGCTATTGGGGATGCCGCGAGGACGTGCCCAACCTGCATTTCGAGCTATGCTATTATCAGGCGATCGATGCGGCGATCGCGCGCGGGCTCGACCGGGTCGAGGCGGGTGCGCAGGGCGGGCACAAGCTGGCGCGCGGCTATGCGCCGCAGCCCACCTATTCGGCGCATCATATTCCCAATGCGAGCTTTCGCCGGGCGGTGGCCGGCTTCCTCGACGCCGAGCGAGAGGAAGTGCAGCGCGACCGTCTGTGGCTCAACGAAAGAACGCCCTTCCGCAAGGAAGGCTGATCAGGCGGCGCGGACTTCGGTCGCGACGATCCAGGCACGGGCCTGGCGCTGGGCCTCGGCAATCTCGCGCGCGGTCATTTCCTCGGCGATTTCGGCGCGCATGCTCTGGCCCGCTTCGCTGCCGCCACGGGCCGCAAGGTTGAACCATTTATGGGCCTCTACCAGGTCGATCGGCATGCCCCCGGTGCCGCAGCTATAGGCGACGCCCAGTTCGAAACAGGCCTCTGCCGAGCCGTGGGCCGCACCGGCCAGACGACTATCCATCAAAAACTGCGCACTTTTGAGACTATTTGCCATGATCTTCCCCTGTATCCCTAACCCAATGTTCCAGCCTTTGGTTTGCGAGTGGGGCCAGAATGCCCGGCAGGCTGTAAAAAATGGTTAACGACAAAATCGGGATATTTTCGCACTTTGCCCGAAGCTGCTGGATGCGGCAGGGTTAATGCTTCAGCCGCGATGTGATTCGGAAATGCGCGCCTTAGGGCTGGCGTCGCCGGGCGATTGTCCGCATAGGCCGGACATGGCCGAAAATTCCCCCATGGGCGCGCAGCCTGCCGCAAAGGATATTCATTTCCGCGAGTTCGTGCTGCTGTGCGCGTGCCTGATGGCGATGAATGCGCTGTCGATCGACCCGATGCTGCCGGCCCTGCCCGATATCGGCCGCGACCTCCACATCGCCAATCCCAATGACCGGCAGCTGATCATCAGCTTCTATTTCATGGGCCTGGGCGTGGGATCACTGCTGTTCGGGGTGCTGTCCGACCAGTTCGGGCGCAAGAAGGTGCTGGGCGGGGCGATGATATTGTTCATCCTGTCCTCGATCGCCTGTGCCGGGGCGCACAGCTTCACCATGTTGCTGGTCGCGCGCACCAGCGCCGGCTTTTTTGCCGGGGCCAGCCGCGTCATCACCGTCGGCATCATCCGCGACCGGTTCAAGGGCGACGCGATGGCGCGGGTCATGTCGCTGATCTTCGCAGTGTTCATGCTGATCCCGGTGATGGCGCCCAGTTTCGGCCAGGCGATCCTGTGGATCGCGCCGTGGCGCTGGATCTTCTGGGTGCTGGCGATCCTAGCCACCGCGATCCTGGGCTGGATGGCGTTCCGCCTGCCCGAGACGCTGCATCCCGACAACCGGATGCGGATCAGCATCAAGGCGATCGGCCATACGGTCGGCACGATCTTCCGCACCCGCAGTTCGATCGGCTATATGCTGGCGAGCGGCGTGGTGATGAGCGGCCTCATCGGCTTCATCCTGTCGGTGCAGCAGATCTTCTTCGACGTGTTCAAGGCGCAGGCGATCTTCCCGCTCGCCTTTGCGACGATCGCCGGCAGCATGGGGATCGGCAGCCTGGTCAACAGCCGGCTGGTCTCGCGCTTCGGCGCGCGACGGCTGAGCCAGAGCGCGCTGATCGCCTTCATCCTGATCGCGGCGGTGCATCTGGCGGTGATCCTGAGCGGGCGGGAGACGATCGTCACCTTCATGATCCTGCAGGCGCTGACGATGATGACGGTCGCCTTCACCGCGTCCAATTTCAGCGCGATCTCGATGGAGCCCTTTTCCAAGGGGGCGGGCGTCGCTTCCTCCTTCCAGGCATTCCTGACGACCGCAGTGTCGAGCGCGCTGGGCAGCCTGGTCGGCCGCGCCTTCGACGGGACCACCCTGCCCTTCACCCTGGGGCTGCTGGTCTTCGGGTCGGGATCGCTGCTGATCGTCTTCTGGGCGGAACGCGGCAAGCTGTTCACGCGGCCGCACCTCAACGCCCTGCGCGAAGAATATGAGGCGATGCACTGATAGACGTATAAGCGGCCGGGCGCGCCGATCAGGCACGCCCGGCCGGTTCGTCAAAAGCGGGTGCTGAGGCCCAGATTGATCGAGCGGCCCATGCCCGGCACCGGGCGCAGCACGCCGGTCGCGCCATAATCGCCCAGCGACACGCCGCCGAGCGGCAGATCATAGCCGGCATCGAAGAGATTCTTCGCCTCGACCGTCAGCTTCAGCCCCTTGGCCCAGAGCGGCAGCGTGTAGCCGGCGCGCAGGTCGACCAGCGCATAGCCGCGCGTGCGCGGTTCGTTGCGGGTGGCATCGACGCGATTCTTGTCGGCGACAAATCCGACATCAGCGCCCAGTTCCAGCGCGTCGATGCGGTGGGCGAGGCCCATTTTCAGGTCCAGCGGCATCTGGCGGTAGAGCGGGCCGCCGTCCGACAGATTCTGGCCATGGAGCCAGGATGCGCTGGCGGTGAAGCTGGTTTCGACATGGGCGCTGCGCCGGAGCGGCACGCTGGCGCTGACATCGACGCCGTAAAATTCGGCATCCTGATTGGCGAATTGCAGCTGCACGAAGCCGCTGGGCATGCCCATCATGTCGGTCAGATCCTGAAGATGGACCGCGTCGATATAGTCGTTCACGCGGGTGTAGTAGGGTGAGATTTTCAGCGTCGCCCCGCCCTTCGCAGTTAGACGCAGCGCAGCGCTGACCGTGTCGGCCTTTTCCGACTTGAGATCGAGATTGCCAACATAGCCATTACCGTCGCCATACCAGCCGATCATCTGGCTGGCCATCGCGCCCCGGCCCCAGGCATAGCGCTCGTAGAGATTGGGGGCGCGGCTCTTGTGGGCATAGCCGAGTTCAAAGGCGATCAGGTCGGACGCCTGCCAGCTCGCCAGCGCGGTCGCGCTCCAGTTGTTGTCGGTGCGGCGATGGCTGAGCGCGTTGAAGGCTTCGGCCGCCATGGCGTCGGCCATGTTCATCATGCCGGTGCCATAGGGCTGGACGTCACCGGTGTTCATCCGCACCCGATCAAAGCGCGCGCCGATCGAGGTGGAGAGCCGGTCGGTCCAGTGCGATTCCCATTCGCCGAACAGGCCCAGCCGGTCGCGCCGGCCATTGTTGATGTTGATATAGGGATTTGGCCCCATCATCATCGATCCGGCAACCGGCGGCCACCAGTCGTCCATGCCCTGATGCTGATAGTCACCGCCGACGCGCAGCGTATCGTGCGGGCCAACCGGCAGGGTCAGTTTCATCGCCGAGGTGAAGCTGTGGATTTGCGTGTTCATCGGCATGGAGCCGGGCTGCTTGTCGGCGAGGAAGTCCATCCGGTGCGCGGTGTCGCGATAACCGATGCTGGCATCGACATCGCCCCAGGCGAAGGTGCCGCGATAGCGACCGTTGAGAAACCAGGACTTGTTCGAGGTCATGTCCATATATTGGTTCGGGAAGCCCTCATAAGGCGAGACATGATAGCCGCCCTTCAGCTCGAATAGGCCCAGGCGCGTCTGGGCGGCGAGCGCCAGTTGATGGTCGGTCTTGGCATATTCGGTCGAGCGCACCACACCCCGATTGCCGCCGCCGTCATAATTGCCGGACTGGGTGTAGGAGCCGCTATAGGTGGCGCTGATCCGCTTGCCCGCGACCGTCAGCGTCACGCCGCCGCCAAAAGCATCGCCATTGCTGCGATAGAAGCTGGACGCCTCCCCCGTGACCAAGGTGCCGCCGTCGATGGCGAAGCGCGGCATCGCGCTTTCGACGCTGATGATGCCGGCGATATTGTCGCCACCCATGCTGACCGGCGAGACGCCCGGCACCACCGCGATGCTGCCGACCGTCTGCGGATCGGTATAGGAAAGCGGTGTGTTCATGTCGTTGGGACAGGCGATGTCGACAGGGATGCCGTCGAGCGTGATGCGGATCCGCTGTTCGGTGAGGCCGCGCAGCGCCGGCATGGAAGAAAAGCCGCCGCCGCCATTGGCCGCGACGCCGGGCAGGCTGGCGAGAATGGCGGCGGTGTCGCTGCTCGACACGGCGCGACGGCGCAATGTGCCGCTGCCGAGCCGGGCACCGTTGAGCGGCGCGCTGCCGATATCGAGCGCCGCCCCGTCGAAGCGGGTCTGGAGCGGCGGGGCCGCATCATCAGCGGTGGGAATATCCGCCGACAGGCTGTCCTGCGCGGCGACATGGGTGGGGAGCAATGCCAGCGATGCGGCGATTGCGACGAGAGATGTCTTCATCGGAAACCCTGTTTGCGCGCGCCTGCCTTCCCGACAGGGGCGCTTGATCTGGAAAGAAGGCCGCGCGGCTGCACGGCCATGGTCAGATCAGGCGGGTGGTCCGCGCAAAGGGGGACGCAGATGGCCGATGCGCACAAGCGCAGGCGGCCGCACCGGCGCAAAGCCGAGCAGCAGCGCGAAGGCGAGCGCCAGCACCAGGATCAGCGGATCGGCGCCGCCGAGCGAGGCCATGGAGAGCGCGCCATAGGGGCATGAACGCTTGGCGGCATCGGCCGGCTGATGATCGGGATCGGCCTGTAGGGGCACGATCACCTGCGAGGCGGTGCTGCCGATCGCGGCGTCATGGCAGAACTGGATCACCAGTGTGCGCTGCTGCTCAGCGAGCATGAAGCCGCCGGGCAGCAAGGCCTTCATGCACAGCGCCAGCAGGACAAGCGCCAGCGCTTGCCCCCGATGCTGCTGAAGATAGGCGCGCAGGCTCCCCATGGGGACGGCCTAGCCCGGCCCATGGGCGCTGTCACCAAGACAAAAGGTCGCAGGGGTCGAGCCGGCGGCATGACCCAAGAAAAAAGGGGCGATCGCCCGCCCCTTCCTTCAACCAATCGTCAGGCCGATCAGGCGTCCTGGCCACCCGGCGTATGCGCGCCCGGCAGCGGCGGCACCGGCTGGGGCGGAATGCCCGCGCCATCCTCCGCCACATCGACCACGCCCCGGCCGACATGGCTGCGGCTGCGGCTATAGGCGAAATAGACGATCAGGCCGATGGTCGCCCAGCCCACGAACATCAGCTTGGTTTCGACGCCCAGGCTCCAGAAGAGATAGGCGCAGCCCAGGATCGCGATCGGCGCGGTGACGTAGATGGCCGGGGTGCGGAACGGACGCTTGCGGTCCGCATCGGTCTTGCGCAGGCGCATCACCGCGATCGACACGGCGGCGAAGGCGAAGAGCGTGCCCGAGTTGGAGATGTCCGCCAGGATGCCGACCGGGAAGAAGGCCGCGAACAGCGCCACGAAGATGCCGGTCAGGATGGTGATGACGTGCGGCGTCTTGTAGGTCGGATGAACCTTCGAGAAGAGTTCGGGCAGCAGGCCGTCGCGGCTCATGACGAAGAAGATGCGGGTCTGGCCGAACATCATCATCAGGATGACCGAAGGCAAAGCCAGGCCGGCGGCGAGGCCGAGCAGGTTGCCGATCTGGGGCCAGCCGATTTCACGCAGCGTCCAGGCCAGCGCTTCCTTCGAGCAGGTGACGGCTTCGGTTCCGGCAGCGGCCAGCGCGGCGCACTGCTGCGACAGGGCGGTCGAGCCGGGGGCGAGCACTTCGCCGGCCGGGCCGGCAACCGGCTGCGCACCCACGGTGCCGATCACGCCAGCGGCAACCAGCATGTAGAAGACGGTGCAGATGGCCAGCGAGCCGATCAGGCCGATCGGCATGTTGCGCTGCGGATTCTTGGTTTCCTCCGCTGCGGTCGAAACCGCGTCGAAGCCGACATAGGCGAAGAAGATCGAGGCCGCAGCGGCCGACACGCCCGAGAAGCCGAGCGGCATGAACGGCGTGAAGCCGTCCATGTTCATGACCGGCACGGACAGGACGATGAACAGGGTCAGCGCCGACACCTTGATCAGCACCAGCACCGCGTTGACGGTGGCGCTTTCCTTGGTGCCGATGACCAGCAGCCAGGTGACGAGCGACGCGATCAGCATCGCCGGCAGGTTGACCATACCGCCATCGAACGGCCCGCGCGTCAGCAGATCGGGTATGTCGAGATGGAAGGTATGTTCAATGAGGCCGACCACATAGCCGGACCAGCCCACCGACACGGCGCCGGCGGCGACCGCATATTCGAGGATCAGCGCCCAGCCGACCATCCAGGCGATGAGTTCGCCCATCACCGCATAGCTATAGGTGTAGGCCGAACCCGAAACCGGGACCATCGCCGCCATTTCGGCGTAGCAGAGCGCGGCGACCGCGCAGACGAAGCCGGCAATGACGAAGGAGAGCATCATGCCCGGCCCCGCCTTTTGCGCGGCTTCGGCCGTCAGAACGAAAATGCCGGTGCCGATGACGGCGCCGATGCCCAGCATGGTGAGCTGGAATGCGCCCAGTGAGCGATGCAGTGATTTTTTCTCTGCCGTCGCCAATATGGCGTCGAGAGGCTTAACGCGCCCGAAAATCATCAATGAAACCCTTTATTGGAGTCTTCTGCCCGGGCGACGCGTCAGCCGCCCCCCCTTATTCTGTGGGACGGGAGACTATCGCCTAATCCGCCATGCGCAAGTATGTTGCGCTTCTGAGACATGCTTCTTCACTGAACGCGCGAAGGAAATTTTATGATCGAGTTGCTGCGGGCGCCCGCGCTGGGCGATGTCCCGCATGGCTTTGCCGGACGAGCGGGCGGCGTATCGACCGGGGTGTGCGCCGGTTTGAATGTCGGGCTGGGGTCGGAGGACGACCGGCTGGCGATCCTGCGCAACCGCGATCTGGCGCGCGACGCGCTGCTGCCCGGCGCGACGCTGGTGACGGTGCGGCAGGTCCATTCGCCCGATGTCGTGGCCGTGACCGCGCCGATCGCCGAGGATGAACGGCCCGAGGCGGATGCGATGGTGACGCGCACGCCGGGGCTGATTCTGGGCATATTGACCGCCGACTGCGTGCCGGTGCTGTTCGCCGACAAGGAAGCCGGCGTGATCGGCGCGGCCCATGCCGGCTGGAAGGGCGCGATCAGCGGCGTCACCGACCGGACGATCGCGGCGATGGAGATGCTGGGCGCGACGCGCGCGGGCATTGCCTGCGCCATCGGCCCCTGCATCGGGCGTGCTTCCTACGAGGTGACTTTGGACTTTGCCGAACGGTTCGAGCGGGACGACGCGGACAATGCGCGATTCTTCAGCGCCGGGCGGGCCGGCCACTGCCAGTTCGACATCGCCGCCTATGTCGCGTCGCGGCTGCAGGCGGCGGGGATCGGGCGGATCAGCCTGCTGGACGAGGACACCTATAGCCAGGCCGATCGCTTCTTCAGCTATCGCCGGTCCTGCCATGCGCAGGAAGGTGATTATGGCCGGCAGATATCGATGATCGCCCTGCCCGGCTGAGGGGCTTCAAAAGCGGGACGGAGTAGCGCATGAGAGGGGCTGACATGACCAGTTCTTCCCAGACCCTGCCGGACGTCGGCGATGGCAGCCGCCTCTATCAGCAACTGGCGCGGCGGTTGCTCGCGGACCTGGCGGGCGGCCGCTATGCCGTGGGCGACCGACTGCCGCCCGAGCGCGAGCTGGCGATCGAGCATGATGTCAGCCGGCCGACCGTGCGCGAGGCGATCATCGCGCTGGAAGTGCAGGGGCTGGTCGAGGTGCGGGTCGGATCGGGCGCCTATGTGGTGCGCATTCCCGGCGCCGATCGCCAGACGGCCGAGGCGCCCCGGTTCAGCATCACCGCCTTCGAACTGATGGAGGCACGGCTGGCGATCGAGGGCGAGGCGGCGGCGCTGGCGGCGCTGCATGCCCGGCCGGACGAACTGGACGAGCTGGACCGGCTGGTCGCGCAGATCGCCAGCGAGAATCTGCGCGATGGCGACGCCTATGCCGTCGACCAGCAGTTTCACATGCTGATCGCGCAGGCGACCCGCAACGCGGCACTGGTCGACAGTGTCGCGCGGCTGTGGGAGATGCGGGCGAGCGCGCCGGAATCCCGGCTGCTGCTCGCCAAGGCCCGTGCCGCCAAGGTGACGCCGGTGGTCGAGGAGCATCGCGTCATCGCCCAGGCGATCCGGGCGCGCGATCCGGCGGCGGCGCGCGCGGCGATGCGCGGCCATCTGGCGGCGGTGATCGACCATCTGCTGTTCGCGACCGAAGAGGCAGCCGTCGAGGAAGCGCGCAAGGCGGCGCAATCGACCCGCGCCCGCTTCGCCCCCGGCGCGGACTGATCCCGACAGAGCAATAGTGACAGCGATGATGACAGCACCGGGGCGATGCCCGCGGGCGATGATCTGCGCCTGCTTGACCGGCTGACCGACAAAAACTAAACACCTGTTCAGTCAAACAGGCATCGCGGCAAGCGGGCAGGACGGGAGAGAGCGGATGCGGGGGACGCGCGGGCTGTTTCTGGTGCGAACGGTGGCGGGACTGGCGCTGGCGGCATCAGCCGCGGGGCTGGTGGCGCAGCAGGCGATGCAGACCGGCACGAGGGCCGACTGGCCCGGCGTGGGCGGCAGCGCCGACGAGAGCGGCTATAGCCAGCTGAGCGCGATCAACGCCGCCAATATCCGCAAGCTGGGCTTGGCCTGGTCGCTCGACCTGGAGGGTGAGGTATCGCTGGAGGCGACCCCGCTGGCGGTGAACGGCATCCTCTATTTCAGCGGCAGCTATGGCGCGGTCTATGCCGTCGACGGGGCGAGCGGCAGGCTGATCTGGAAATATGATCCGGAAATCTGGAAGGTCAATCCGACCCGGCAGGCGATGGGCATGGGGGTCAATCGCGGCGTCGCTTACGACAATGGCCGCATCTTCATCGGCGTGCTCGACGGCCGGCTGATCGCGCTGGATGCCAGGACCGGCGCGGTCGCCTGGAGCGTCAACACCCTGCCGCCCGGCACCATGCACAGCCTGACCGGCGCGCCGCGCACCTTCAACGGCAAGGTCATCATCGGCAATGGCGGCGCCGACATCGGCCAGCGCGGCTTCGTCACCGCCTATGACCAGAAGACCGGGGCGCAGGTCTGGCGCTTCTGGACGGTGCCGGGCAGTCCGGAGCAGAATGCCGGCGACCCGATCATGGAAATGGCGGCCAAAAGCTGGAACGGTTCCTACTGGAAGACCGGCACCGGCGGCACGGTGTGGAACGGTATGACCTTCGACCCGGACCTCAACCGCATCTATCTGGGCGTCGGCAATGCCGGCCCCTATGATCCGGAAAAGCGCAGTCCGGGCGGCGGCGACAATCTGTTCGTCGCCTCGATCGTCGCGCTGGACGCCGATAGCGGCCAATATATCTGGCATTATCAGCAGAACCCCCGCGAAAGCTGGGATTACAAGGCGACGGCCAACATGATCGCCGCGACGGTGACGATCGACGGCAAGCCCCGACGGGTGCTGATGCAGCAGCCGACCAACGGCTTCTTCTATGTGCTGGACCGCGAGAGCGGAAAACTCATCTCTGCCGAGAAGGTCGGCAAGGTGAACTGGGCCAGCCATATCGACATGGCCACGGGACGCCCGGTGGAAACCGCCAATGCCCATTATCAAGAGGGGCCGGTCGACATCTATCCCAGCACATTGGGCAGCCATAACTGGCAGGCGATGAGCTACAGCCCGCAGACGGGGCTGGCCTATATCCCCTATATGCAGGCCGGCGCCCGCTACGCGAAGGCGGACAAGGGCTTCCTGGCCAGCATCACCGGGGCCAGCGCCAGCTTCATCACGGAAAAGCGCGACAAGGACGACCTGACCGGCGCGCTGCTGGCGTGGGATCCGGTGGCGCAGAAGGCGCGCTGGCGCATGACGCGGCCCCATCTGTGGAATGGCGGCACGCTGGCGACGGCGGGCGGGCTGGTGTTCCAAGGCACGGCCGACGGCTATGTCCGCGCCCATGACGCGGCGAGCGGCAAGGAAGTGTGGCGCTTCAATGCGGGGCTGGGGATCATCGGCGCGCCGATGAGCTATGCCATCGGCGACACCCAATATGTGTCGCTGCTGGTCGGCTGGGGCGGCACCACGGCGGCGGCGAGCGAGATATTGAATGTCGGCTGGAAATATGGCGCCCAGCCCCGCCGGCTGCTGAGCTTCGCGATCGGCGGCAAGGCGCGGCTCGCCCCCTCCCCGCTGCGCGACATGGCGGTCCATGCGCTCGACGATCCTGCAATCGTGCTGGACGAAAAGGCAGTGGCGGCCGGCAAGGAGATGGGTTTCATCTGCGGCGCCTGTCACGGCATGGCGTTCAGGGGCGCCGGCGCACCGGGACCGGACCTGCGCGAATCCGCCCTGTCGCTGTCGGAGGAGAATTTCTACCAGGTGGTGCAGGAAGGCGCGCTGGCCGAACGGGGCATGCCGCGCTTCCCGCTGGGCAAGGCGCAGATCCACAATATCTGGTCCTATCTGCGCGCCACCGCGCGCGAGGCGCTGGGCACGCGCAAGCCCGATACCGACACGCCGACGGCGGCGCGCTTCTGATGCGGATGACCGGCGAGGAGCGGATCGCCGCACCGCGCGACGCGGTATGGCAGGCGCTCAATGATCCGGCGGTGTTGCGCCAGTGCATTCCCGGCTGCCAGTCGCTGGAGCGTGACGGCGAGGACCGGTTGCGGGCCGAGATCGCGGTGAAGATCGGGCCGATCGGCGCGCGCTTTGCCGGCACAGTCACCCTGTCGGAGATCGACGCCCCCAATGGCTATCGGATCAGCGGCGAGGGCCAGGGCGGCACGGTGGGCCATGCTAGGGGCGGCGCCAAGGTGACGCTGGCCGCCGATGGCCGAACGACCCGACTGTCCTATGCGGTGGAGGCCGAGGTCGGCGGCCGGCTGGCGCAACTGGGCGGGCCGATCATCGACGCCACGGCGAAGCAGTTGGCGGGGCAATTCTTCCGCAACTTCAACGCGGTGGTCAGCGGCGGTGGCGCGCCGGCGGAGGATGCTCCGGTCGCGGCGGTGACAGCTCCGGTGCTGGCCGCTCCATCGGCAGGCGGCCATCCCTGGGGCTGGATCATCGCCCTATTGCTGGCGCTGGCGACCGGGGTGCTGCTGGAGCGCAGCGGCGTGGCGAGCACCGGCATGGTGGCGATCGGCCTGTTGCTGGCGGTGACGGCGCTGGCGGGATTCGAGGCCGGGCGCAGGGGGCGGCGATGAAGCCGGCGCCGTTCGACTATGTCCGCGCCACCAGCATCGACCATGCCTGCGCCCTGCTGGCGGAGGCGGGCGGTGGCGCGCAATTGCTGGCTGGCGGCCAGACGCTGATGCCGTTGCTGGCGCTGCGCATGAGCCAGCCCTTCATCCTGATCGACATCGGCCATCTGCCCGAATTGCAGGGCATCGCCCCCCATGGCGGCGGCCTGCGGATCGGCGCGGCGACGCGGCAGGCCGACGCGCTGGTCAATCCCCTGCTGGCCCAGGCCTTGCCGGTCTTCGTCACGGCGCTGGCCCATGTCGGCCATCACCAGACCCGCAATAGCGGGACGATCGGCGGGTCGATCGCGCTCGGCGAACCGGCGGCCGAAATGCCGGCGACGGCGGTAGCTCTGGGTGCGTCCATGACCCTGCGGTCGACGCGCGGCGCGCGGACCATTGCCGCCGACGACCTCTATCTTGGTCCCTATGCGACCGCGATCGCGCCGGACGAGCTGCTGGTGGCGATCGACTATCCGGCCTGGCCGGCGGATGCGGTGCCGCTGTTCCGTGAAGTGGCGCGGCGGCCCGGCGATTTCGCGCTGGTCGGGCTGGTCGGCGCGCTGGCGATCGCGGACGGACGGATCGAGCGGGCCGGCATCGCCTGGTTCGGCATGGGGCCGACGCCGATGCGCGCGCGTCAGGCGGAGCAGGCGCTGGTCGGCCAGGCGATCGACCGGATCGATGTGCAGGCCATTGCCGACCTGGCGATCGCCGACAGCGCGCCGTTCGACGACGGCCATGCCAGCGCCGCCTATCGGCGCAGCGTCGGCCGGCGCATCTTCGCCAGCAGCCTGATGCAGGCGCTCGACCAGAGGCTGGCGGCATGAGCGAACATCGCATTTCGATGACGGTGAACGGCCAGCAGCATCGTGGCCTGGTCGAGGGGCGGCTGACGCTGAGCGACTGGCTGCGCGAGGCGGCGGGCTATACCGGCGTGCATGTCGGCTGCGAACAGGGGGTGTGCGGCGCCTGCACCGTGATCGTCGACGGGCGCGCGGTGCGATCCTGCCTGATGCTGGCGGTGCAGGCCGATGGATGCAGCCTGACCACGGTCGAGGGGCTGGCCGCGGCCGACGGCACGCTCCACCCGGTGCAGCAGGCGCTCAAGGATTGCCACGGCCTGCAATGCGGTTTCTGCACGCCCGGCATCGTCATGACCCTGGCAGCGCTCCGTGCGGATGACTCTCGCCCCGACGAAGCGGCGATGACCGAGGCCATGTCGGCGCATCTGTGCCGCTGCACCGGCTATCAGGGGATACGCCGCGCGATCCGGCAACTGGCGGCGGAGGATGGCACGCCATGAGTGCGCCGCCGATTTCCGCGCAGCGCTTCATCGGCCAGCGGGTGCCGCGCAAGGAGGATGGCCGGCTGCTGACCGGGCGCGGCAGCTTCGTCGATGATATCATCCTGCCCGGCATGCTGCACGCCGCCTTCGTCCGCAGCCCGATCGCGCGCGGCACGATCCGGTCGATCGACACCGATGTCGCGCGCGCGCAGCCCGGCGTCCATGCGGTGCTGACCCAGGCCGATCTGGCGCCGTTCGGCGTCACCATGCTGAGCTTCTTCCTTGGTCCGGTGGAGGTGGCGATGACACCGCTGGCGGATGGGCGGGTCGCCTATGTCGGCCATCCGGTCGCGCTGGTGATCGCCGACGATCGCTATCTGGCCGAGGATGCCGCCAGCCTGGTGGTGGTCGATTATGCCGAGGAAGCGGCCGTCGTCACGCTGGACGATGCGCGCCTTGGCCCACGGGTCCATCCCGACACCGACGACAATGTCGCCGCGCTGATGGGCGAGGAGGAAGCCGATGCCGCGCTGGAGGCGCTGCTGGCGGGCGCGCCGCATCTGGTCAGCCAGTCGATCCGCCATCAGCGCATCGCCCAGTCGCCGATGGAGACGCGCGGCGTGGTGGCGAGCCTGCAGGGCGAGACCGAATTGCTGGTCCATATCACCTGCGCCGGGCCGCAACTGGTGGCGCGCTGGCTGACCCTGGCGCTCGACCGGCCGGGGCTGAGCGTGCGGGTGGTGGCCAAGGATGTCGGCGGCTCCTTCGGCCTCAAGAACCATCCCTGGATGGAGGAGGTGTCCGCCATCCTTGCTGCCATGCTGCTGCGCCGGCCGGTCAAGTGGATCGAGGACCGGATCGAGAATCTGACCGCCGCCAACCAGGCGCGCGAGCAGGAAATGACATTGCGCGCCGCCTTCGACACGAACGGGCGGCTGATCGCCAGCCATGCCGATTATGCGCTCAACAATGGCGCCTATCCGATGGGCGCGGATGCCAATATCGCGGTCCATATGTTCCTGTGGGCGGCCTATAATATCCCCGCCTACAGCTTCGTGTCGCGCGGCTGGTACAGCAACACGCCGGGGCTGGCCGCCTATCGTGGCCCCTGGGCGATCGAGACGCTGGCGCGCGAGACATTGCTCGACCGGGCGGCACGGCAGATCGGCATCGATCCGGTGGAGATTCGTCGGCGCAATCTCTGCACCGCCGCCGACCAGCCGTCGGTCACGCCGCTCGGCATCCCGCGCGAGGACATCACGCCGGCGCAATGTCTGGAAAAGCTGCTGGAGGTGGTGGACGTGCCCGCCTTCCGCGCGGAGCAGGCAGCGGCGCGGGCGCAGGGGCGCTATCTGGGCCTGGGCCTCGCCGCCTATATCGAGCCGACCGGGGCGGCGGGCAGCATCGCCGTGATGACCGGCGAGCTGGCGCAGCTGCGGATCGAACCGACCGGACGGGTGGTCGCGGTGATGAGCGTCCATTCGCAGGGCCATGGCACCCAGACGACGATGGCGCAGTGCATCGCCGAGCAGCTGGGCGTGCCAATCGAGGACGTCACCATCTTCGACGGCGACAGTTCGCGCGGCGGGTTCGGCCCCGGCGCGGGCGGCAGCCGGCAGGGGGTGATTGGCGGCGGCGCGGCGATCCGCGCCGGGCGGCTGCTCGCCGACAAGGTCAAGGCCGTGGCCGCCCATCTGCTCAACTCTAGTCCGGAGGCGATCAGCCTGTCCGACGGGATGGTCCATGTCGCCGGCGCGCCGGAAATGCGGCGGACGCTGCGCGAGATTGCCGAGATCGCCTATGGCGAACCGGGACGGATGCCGCCGGGCATGGAGACGGGGCTGGAAGCGCAATATCGCTATGATCCGCCGCCCATGACCTTCACCAGTGCCGCCCATGCCTGCATCGTCGAGGTCGATGCCGACACCGGCTTCGTGACGATCCGGCGCTGGGTCAGCAGCGAGGATTGCGGGGTGATGATCAACCCCGCCGTGGTCGAGGGACAGATTGCCGGTGGCCTTGCCCAGGCGATCGGCAGCGTGCTGCTGGAGGATGCCGCGCGCGATGCGCAGGGCAATCCGACGGCCGCGACCTTCAAGGATTATGCGCTGCCGACGATCTTCGACGTGCCCGATTTCGAATATGTCCATGCCGACACGCCGTCACAGGCCGAAGGCGGCTTTCGCGGCGTCGGCGAAGGCGGCTGCATCATCGGGCCGCCGACCCTGGTCAATGCGATCGCCGATGCGCTGGCGCCATTCGGGGAGGTGCCGGTGGACCTGCCGCTGACGCCGGCCAAGCTGATGACCGTGATCGAAGGGCAGCCCTGGCCCGAACGTCCGGTCAGCCGCTTCCATCCCGACCATCGGGCGCCGGAGGTCGATGCCCCTGCCCCGGTTGCGCCTGCTGTTGCTGCCGTCGCGCCTGCCATTGCGGTGGGGATCGACGGGGCGTGGAAGCTGGTGCTGGCAACACCGATGGGGCCGCAGCCGATGGTGGCGCATTTCCAGGTCGCGGGCGACCGGGTGACGGGGCGGCTGGAGGCCGATCAGGGATCGCAGGAATTTGCCGGCACGATCGCCGGCAATCAGGTGTCGTGGGAGATGAAGGTCACCAAGCCGATGGCGATCACGCTCAAATATGAACTGACCTTTGCCGGCAGCAGCGTGAGCGGCAAGTGCAAGATGGGGCTGTTCGGCACGGCCAAGGTGAGAGGCGAGCGCGCGTAATATTTCGGGACGCAAAAAGCCGTCGCGGCTGATCCGAGACCGCCTGTGCGTGAGTGTGGGTTGCGGGAGGGCAAACACCTGATGCTTGCGATTGATCGAAGACGAGATTTGGCTTCCCACAGCTAAGAAACCGAGAGAAAAACCTGATTTATGAGTATCTTGATGGATGTCTACTTTAGTTCAGCTTTGCTGACACTTTGTCCCCCGCACTTGGCGTGATGAGCCGTCAGGAAGGAAGGCAAATTGCACCGACTATAATATGAACAGATCTTGATATTTGCTCCGATATTGAACATATAGAATGCCATGGAGAAGCCCATGGCGACCGCTAACCCCGCACATATCCCCAGCCGCAAGGATCTGTCCGGCCCTGCGCTGCGGACCTTCTTTCGCATTGCGGATGCCTGGGGTTTGAAAGAGCAGGAGCAGATGCGCCTTCTCGGTCTCGACAGCCGATCGACCTTCCAGTCCTGGAAGCGCGGCGACGTCGGCGCTATTCCCAAGGACGCGCTGGAGCGCATCTCCTATGTCATGGGCATCTACAAGGGGTTGCAGATGCTGGTCCCGGCGACGGCCGACATGTGGGTCCGCAAACCTAATAAAAGCCCGGTCTTCGGCGGCCGTTCGGCGCTTGACCGGATGACATCGGGCAATGTCGCCGACCTCTATGTCGTGCGCCAATATATCGATGCGCAGCGCGGCTGAGCGAGCGGCATAGTCCATGGATATTCCCGTCAGCCCGATCCGGTGGGCGCCCTGCTATCGCATCGTGTCGAGCCGCTTCCCGCCGATCAACCTGTTCGAGAATGTCGCCGATCCGGCGGACCTTGAGGCTGTCTATCTGGTAGAAGCCATGACCAACAGCCGCCTGCGCGAAGAGGCCGGCGAACTGGCTCTCGTGGTTCCGGGGGATCGTGTATCGGGACCGGGCAGCACCGCCATCATGGCGGCGTTCACTCATCTCAATCCGCTGGGCGATCGTTTCACCGATGGCAGCTATGGCGTCTTTTACGCCAGCCGGTCGATCGATACCGCCGTTGCCGAAACCCGGCATTCGCGCACACGCTTTCTGACAGCGACCGATGAACCCGCGCAGGAGATCGACATGCGGGTCTATGCCGCCGATCTCGACGCGCAGCTTCACGATATTCGCGGCCTGCGCGACAGTCGCCCCGACCTCTATGACCCGGATGGCTATGGCGCGTCCCAGCAACTGGGCGGGGAACTGCGCGCCGCAGGTTCGGACGGCATCGTCTATCAAAGCGTGCGGCATCAGCGTGGTGAGTGCGCGGCGATATTCCGTCCACGGCTCCTGTCGAACTGCCGCCAGGAGCGCCATCTCTGCTATATATGGGATGGCACGGCCATCACGACGGTCTACGAGAAGAAGGCCTTCGACTGAGACCCATCTATCTCACTCTAAAATTCTCGAAGCTTCCATTCTTTGGAGTATCGAGAATTTCATGTCATCCTTGGCCTAACAGATGTCCGCGACAGGGCTTGCCGGGCGCATCTTCAACGAACGGCAACTCGCGGAATTGCTGGGCGGGAGCGATGCGCGCCGCTATGGCCTCGTCAATCGCGCTCTGAGGGACGGGTCGCTCATCCGCGTGAAGCGCGGCACCTATGTGCTAGGAGAAGAGCAGCGCAGCGATCCGATCCACCCTTTCGCTCTCGGGCAAAGCCTCGTTCCCGGCTGCTACATCTCGTTCGAAAGCGCATTGGCCTATCATGGCTGGATTCCGGAGACGGCTTTGGTCACGGCGAGCCTATCGCCGGGCCGCAAGACACTATGCTTCGAAAGCACCACCAAGAGCAGTCATTCGTTGAGCGACGCGTGAAAGACGGTTTCGTCCCAGCGACCGCCTACAGACGTCGGCCATTCAAGTCATACCCCGCCAACGCCTGTCCTGACAAAATTGGGTCGATCAAAGATGCCCGGACCGCATGCAAATCGGGGAATCAGAATTTTGCTGCCACGACATGTTGGTTGATCTGTCCGAACGGGGATTGATTTTCTCTGACGACGGCTAGATCAACTTGATCGCCAAATTTCAGGAAAGATGTCCGGGGCGCGCCCTGCTCTATCATCTCGATCGCACGTCGTTCCGACAGGCAACAGGAGCCAACCTCCGCAAAATTGGCGTTTGATACCGTCCCCGATCCGATGATGGTGCCAGCGACCAGATCGCGGGTGCGGGCAGCGTGGGCGACGAGTTCATGGAAGCCGAACGCCATTTCGCCGCCATGGGGATTTCCGAACCAGGCGCCGTTGACATGAACCTCCAGCGGCAGATGAACGCGGCCATCCTGCCATGCCTCGCCCAGTTCATCGGGCGTCACGGCAAAGGGCGCGACCGAACAGGCGGGCTTGGCCTGGACCCAGCCGAAGCCGGTCTTCATCTCGATCGGCGCGATCGCGCGCAGCGACCAGTCGTTGATGAGCAGGACCAGCTTGATATGGGACAGGGCGTCCTCTGCGGACGTGCCCATCGGCACGGCATCGGTGATGACGCCGAATTCGCCCTCGAAATCGATGCCATCGGCCTCGCTGGGAAGCGCCACATCTTGCGTTCCCGACAAAAAGCGGTCGGACAGGCCCTGATACATGAGCGGCCGGTCGGTTTCGATCGGCGGCAGGTCGAACGCCTTCTGCATCAATTCGCCATGCTGCGGGAAGGCAGAACCGTCGAGCCATTGCCAGGCACGGGGCAGAGGCGCGAGCAGCCGGCTTTCGTCCAGCGCGTCGCCGTCCCCCTGTTCCAGCCGATCGGCAAGCTGGCGCAACGCCGGCTCGACGCTGTTCCATTGCTCGATCGCCTGCTGAAGGGTGGCGGCGATGCCGTCCGCAGGTAATTGGCGCTGGGCATCGCGGGAGACGACGATCAGGCAGCCATCCGGCTGGCCGTTGCTGAGGGTGGCAAGGCGCATCTCTATTCCTCGAAGATCGCGACCGCGCGGGTCCAGCCGGCCGATGCGCCCTTGATCTTGTGCGGGAAGCAGCTGACCATGAAGCCATGGCTTGGCAGGCTTTCCAGATTGTGCAGCTTTTCCAGGTGGCAATAGCCGATATCGCGGCCGGCCTTGTGCCCTTCCCAAATCAGCGAGGTGTCGCCGGTCTCCTTGACCTTCTGCGCGGTGTAGCTGAACGGTGCATCCCAGGACCAGGCATCGGTGCCGGTGACGCGCACGCCCCGTTCGGTCAGATAGATGGTCGCCTCATAGCCCATGCCGCAGCCGCGATTGACATAGTCGGGCTGGCCCAAGGCCTTGCCGGCGGCGGTGTTGACGAGGACGATGTCGAGCGGCTGGAGGCTGTGGCCAATGCGGGCCAGTTCCGCCTCGACATCGGCGGCGGTGGCGACATAGCCATCGGGGAAATGCCGGAAGTCGAGCTTCACGCCAGGCTGGAAACACCATTCCAGCGGCACTTCGTCGATCGTGATCGACCGCTGGGGTTCGCCGTCGCGGCCATCCATGGTCGGATGGAAATGATAGGGGGCATCAAGATGCGTGCCGCTATGGGTGGTCAGCTTCACCCATTCGGACGCTGCGAAACCGGCACCGTCCGGGGTGTCCTGCGCCGTCACGCCGGGGAAGAACAGCGCCAGTTCATGCGCGGTGTCGGCATGGGTCTGGTAAGTGATCTCGGGTTTCAGGAACGGCGGGTCACTGACCACATCGTTGCACAGCATGATCGACAGATCGACGAAGCGGCGGGTCATGCGGTCTTGCCTCCCAGCGTTTCGGCGAACCAGTCGGCGATGCAGTCGCGGCCATAGGCCATATTGTCGGCGCCGACATGTTCGACACCGCCTTGGCGCGGCGTGAAGATCCTCTTCTCACGGCGGGGGGAATTGACGAGCTGATCATAGAGATCATCAGCATAATCGACGCTGATCTGGCGATCCTGCGCACCATGGGTGACCAGGAAGGGCACCTTGATCCGGTCCATATGACCGTTGAGGTTCATCGCTTCGGATTTGGCCAGGAAGTCATCCTGATCCTTCGCCCCGAACGCCCAATGGACATGCGCCCAATAATGGGGGACCGGGTTCTCGCCCTCGCGCGCCATGCGCTTGTCCTGCACTTCGCGCCAATTATGGTTGGCGCCCCAGACCGCGCCGCTGGCAAAGCGCGGTTCATAGGCGACGGCGCGCGGCGCGAAATGCCCGCCGAGTGAAATGCCGGTCATACCGATCGCCCGGCCATCGACATCGGGTTGCCGTTCCAGCCAGTCGACCGCCTTGCTGGCCCAGCTTTCGCTGTGCGGATCGACAGGCAGATGCTGGAGCCGCAGCGCCTCGCCCGAGCCTGGCTGGTCGACGCAGAGCGTCGAAATGCCGCGCCGTGCCAGTTCCTGCGGCAGGCGCGTCCAGTAGAGCAGCTCCTTGCAGCTATCGAGCCCGTTGCAGAAGACCACGACCGGCTTCCTCCCCTCGCCCGGCGCGCGGGTGAAGAGGGCCGGCATCGTTCCCGTCGCCAGCGGTATCTCGACCCGCTCGCGATTGATCCGGCCAAGCCCAGTCGATCGATCGAAGGCGGTTCGCGCCTTGGCATAGGTCGCCTCGCGGCCGGGCGCGCCATGGCCCTGCATCCGCTCGGCGGTGATCAGATAGAGCGCGGCGCGCTCCATCTTGTTGGAGGCGGAAAAGAGCCGGCCCTGGGCCTCATCCTGCGCTGCCAGTTCGAGCAGCTTGTCGCCCATCGCCGCCCAGGCCTTCATGAACATGGGCGTGCCTGCGTCCGCGCCGCTGTCGGCGGCGTCACGGATCGGCTTGCACATGTCGATGATCTCGCCGAGCTGCGCGCCTGATTCCATCGCGATCGCGACCGACAGGTTCCAGATATAATTGGGGAAATATTCGAACAGCGCCACGGCTTATGCCTCCACCGCTTGGAACAGGCCCTTGTCGGCCTCGGGATGCGGCATGGTCTGCGGGCCGCCGACGCCGATGCCCCACTGGTCCATCACCTTGGGGCCGGGCACATGGACCTGCGGCTGATGCCCCTCGAAATCGACCTCCTCCAGTTCCGACGTATATTCGACGGCAAAGCCGGCAGGCGTGGTGAAGTAGCTGAATGTATTGTTCCCGGCCGTATGGCGCCCCGGCCCCCAGCGAATGTCGGTGCCCTTCTGCCGCAGCCGGTTGATGCCGACCATCATGTCGTCGACGCTCAGCATGTCATAGGCGACATGGTTGAGGCAGGGCGGCCCGGGCAGGATTGCGAGCCGGTGGTGCGCGCCGTTGCAGCGCAGGAAGCACATGAAGTCGCCCAGCCAGTCCGACACCTTGAAGCCCAGCACGTCGCAGAACCACTGCACCAGAGCCTGATGGTTCGGCGAATGCAGCACGATATGGCTGATCCGCTGCGGCACGCCTTCCCATTGCGCGATGGCGCGGGGTTCGCGCCGGGCGACATCGCTCGAAATCTCGAAGGGCAGGCCGTCGGGCGAGAAGAAGCGGAAGCCATAGCCGCCGCCCAGCGTGTCGAGATCGTGCGGGGCGCAGATGATCCGCGCGCCCGATGCCGCGATCCGATCATGCAGGGCATCGACATCGGCTCGGCTGTCGGCGGCGAGCGCGATCACGTCGATGCGCTTGTCGGTCGCGGCGCGCAGCCGCACGACATAGGCTTCCTCGCCGCCATCGGCCGCGAAATGGACCATGCCATCCTTTTCGCCCGCCTCGACCAGCTTCCACTGGTCAGCATAGAAGGCGCGTTCGGCCTCCAGATCGGGCACGGCATAGCCGACATAGCGGATTTCAGAAACGCGGCTCATCAGATAACTCCTTGGGTAAATGCATGGGAGGCGGACTGCCGCCTCAGATCGGCTCGGCGATCATCTCGAACATGTCATGGGTAGCGGCCGCGTTATCGACAGGCGGCCCCTTGCCGATCTGACCGTGGCAAATGGCGAGGCTGGCGCGCACGATATAGGCGCACCGTTCGAACCGGCGGGCATGATAGGCTGTAAAAGCGCTCTCTAGATCATCATGTTTGGAGAGTTCATCGGCCAGGACGAGGCTGTCCTCGATCGCCATGCCCGCGCCCTGGCCCAGATGCGGCGTGGTCGCGTGGACGGAGTCTCCCAGCAGGACGATCCTGCCCTTGTGCCATGGCCCTTCGACCAGCAGGCCTTCGAGCGGGCGATAGACCACGGCGCTATCCTGCGTGATCTCCTGCGCCAGCGCCCGGATAGCTGGCGCGGTCCCCGAAAGCTTGGCACGCATGACCGCTGCCAGCCCCTCGAGCGGATAGCGCGGATTGTCGGGTTCGGGCGTGGTCGCGTACATGTACATGAGCGCGTCCGAGATGGGCACGAGACCGACGCCGATTGGGCCGTTATAGACCTGCAGTGCATCAAGCTCGGTCGGGCGCGCGAAATTGTAACGCCACACCGCCTGGCCAGTGAATTGGGGCTTGGGCGCATCGGGGAAAATGGCGTCGCGGGTTTGCGAATAAACGCCGTCCGCACCCACAACCAGATCATAGCGATCGCTGCTGCCGTCCGAGAAATCGACAGCCACGCCGTCGCCTTCGTCGATGATGTGCTCGGCGGTCACGCCAAGGCGGACGATCGCGCCGCTGGACAGCGTGCGATCACCCAGGACCTTGTGGAGCGCGGGCCGACCGATGCCCACATTGGCGGGCTTTCCCTCGACCAGCCGGGGCGAAGGCACGCGGGCAATTTTAGTCCCGTTGGGCAGGAAGATTTCGATCGCGTCGAAGCCGACCCCTGCGGACAGATAATCGTCGAGAAGGCCGAGCTGCGCCATCGCCCGAACGACATTGGACTGCTGAATGATGCCCACGCCATAGACAGACCAGTCAGGATCACGTTCGATAACATCGACCTGATGCCCCTTGGCGCGCAGGGCGATCGCAGCCGTCAGGCCCCCGATACCGCCGCCAATGACCAATATGCGCTGCGCTTCCAAGTCTCGCTCTCCTCCAATTTGTTCTGGGGAGAGTTTAAGCTGCGCTTTTCAATCTCAAAATTCGATTGTTTGGATCATCACTCATCCATTTTGTGGATCATTTGCCATCCGTCGCAATTGCTCTCGAAGCCAGAAAAGCCCTTCGTCAGCAGCGCGAGTCTGATGAAACTGCACCAGCTCCTGCATCACCGGGAAGGCAAAGGGCATCGGCACCGACGTCAGCGGGAAAAGGCGCATGGCCGCCCGTGCGAGGCGCTCATGCATGACGGCCAGCCGCTGGGTTCCCACCAATAGCCAGGGAACGGTCGTGAATGACGAGGTCGAGATCTCGATCCGGCGATGCTTGCCCATCAGCGCCAGATGTCGATCGGCAAAGGCGATATTGGAGCGCGAGCCAATGGCGACGCCGACATGGCCCGCGCCCAGAAAGCTTGCTTCGTCGAGTGAAGCCTGAAGCAAAGGGCTGTCCTTCCACCCCACGACGACATGCTCTTCCTCGAACAGCAATTCTGTCGGATGATCGGCGGAGAGAAATTCGCGCGGACTGATCATCAGATCTGCCTTGCCATCACCGATCAGTTCGGGACTGTGCTGATCAGGCGAGATCAGCTGCAGCCTTACACCGGGCGCCAGAGTGGACAGGTCCGCCATCAAGGGAGCGACAAGCGCTGTGATCACATAGTCGGACGCGATGACCTTGAAGGTCCGTTGTGAGGTAGCAGGATCGAAGGAGGCCGATGTTGCGAGCAGGGTTTCAATCCCGCCCAGGCATTCGCGCACCAGCGGCGCCAGACTTTCAGCGAAGGCGGTCGGGTACATGCGTTTGCCATGGGTCACCAACAGGGGATCACCGAAATAGTCACGCAGCCGGGACAGGGCAGCACTCATCGCGGGCTGGCTGAGATGCATCTGCCGCGCCGCGCCGGACACCGAATGCGTCTGCATGAGCCCTTCGAAGACAGCGAGAAGATTGAGATCGAGACCGCGGAAACGCATGATCCATCCATTCCATGATTGGATAACGATAAGATCAAATGATTTAACCTATGGACCATAACTGATCTACTCTTTCCTCACAGATGCGTCGGCATAGGCGCGCACATCAGGAGAGGAGACAGGCATGAAGGCGGTCCTACTGGCGACAGCTGCAGCGATATTGATCCCGGTCACGCCGGCCTTGGCACAGGACCAGGGCAGCGGCGAGGAAACGCAGGCCCAGGCATCCGGCATCGCCGACATCATCGTTACAGCACAGCGGCGTAGCGAAAATCTGCAGAAGGCAGCGATTGCCGTCAGCGCAGTGGCCGGCGATACACTAATCAAGCAGAGCATCACCCAGGCCAATGATCTGACCCGGGTCGTGCCCGCGCTTCAGGTGGCGCCAGCCGCATCCTTCACCCAGATCTATCTGCGCGGCGTCGGCACCTTTGGTGCCAATGCCTTTGCGGAGCAGGGCGTCGCCTTCAATCTCGATGGCGTTTATCTGTCTCGCCCCGCCGCACCGGCCGGTCTCTTCTATGATCTTGAGCGGGTCGAGGTGCTCAAAGGCCCCCAGGGCACCCTCTATGGTCGCAATGCCACCGGCGGCGCCGTCAACGTCATTACCGCCAAGCCCAAGCTTGGCGAAACCTCCGGCTATATCAACGCGGAATATGGCAATTACGACGCGCTCAAGGGATCGGCTGCTCTCAACCTGCCACTCGGCGAGAAGCTCGCTTTCCGCATCGCGGGGCAATATGTGAAGCGCGACGGCTATTTCAGCGATGGCTATGACGACGAGCATACCCAGGCTGTTCGCGCCCAGTTGCGTGGCGAGACCGGCACCGGCCTCGATGCCACCTTGTCGGTCGATTATGCGCATGTGGCCGGAATGGGCTCGGGCGGCACGATTATGCCGTTGCTCGACGGAAAGCATCGGCTCGGGCCCAGCGATCCACGCGTCATTGCGGCCTATTCATCCCGTTCGCCGACACCGCCGGTCCCCCAGGCGGTCGCCAGCGATGATGGCTATCAGGATAATGACTTCTTCGGCGCAGCGCTGACGCTCAATGCGGATCTCGGCTTCGCGACGCTCACCGTCATTCCTGCCTATCGCAAGACGGATCTCGATTTTCGCTCCTATGCCTCTAGCTTCCTGATCGACGTCCAGGAGAAGTCGAGCCAGATGTCGCTCGAAACCCGCCTGGGCGGGCATAGCGGCGCCCTTGAATGGGTGCTGGGCGGCTATTATTTCGCCGAGGATGTGAGCGCCCGGCAGCTGTTCGATCAGGCCAGCAATGGCACCCGGCTCAATTCGGAGCTGGATACCGAAAGCCTCGCCGCCTTCGGCCAGGCGACTTTTTCGGTAACCGACAGATTCCGGCTGACCGGGGGGCTGCGATACACGACCGACGGGAAACGCCAGACAACTGAGGCGCACACGCTTCCCTTCGTCGGTTTCGTCAATCCAGCCCAGGGCAACTTCACCCCGATCATCCTCGATATCGTCAGCTATCCACGCACCGATGTGGATTTCAACAAGGTCACATGGAAGGCCGGTGTGGAGTTCGATGCCGGACCGCATTCGCTGCTTTACGCATCGGTTTCGACCGGATTCAAATCGGGCGCGCTGTTTGCTGCAACCGGGCGCAATTATTCCGCGCCGGAAAACATGACCGCCTATACGATCGGATCAAAAAACCGGTTCTTCGACAACAAGGTCCAGCTGAACGCGGAAGCTTTCCTGTGGAAATATAAGGACCAGCAGATTTCGCATCTTGGCCCGGTCCAGATTGCCAGCACACCGGCGGGAGCGATCTACGGTCCGGTCTTCACCACTGAAAATGCGGGCAAGTCCACAATCTACGGCCTTGAACTGGAGGCGCTGTTCCAGCCGACGAGCCATGACCAGTTCTCGGCCAATATCCAGTATCTGCACAGCAAATATGACGAACTGACCTATCAGGCCTATTCGACGACCGGCACGGCGCCCGTCATCGGCTGCACGGTAACACCCACGAGCCAGACCGGCGCCTCACCGGCTGCCCGGATCTATGATGTGGATTGTTCGGGCCGACCGCTGGTCAACGCGCCCAGGTGGGTGTTCAATCTGGGCTATGAACATGGCTTCCAACTCGGCGATCATGGCAAGCTGATTGCGGCAACCGATACGCGGATCGAAACCTCGCGTTACCTCTCGCTCGATTTCCTCGATCTGGGGCGGCAGGGTTCCTACATGATGTCCAATGCGCGGCTCACCTACGAAACCCCGTCGGGCAATTTCTCCCTGACCGGCTTCATCAACAATATCGAGGATGAGCTGGTGTTCGCCAACTCGCTGCAGAGCCCGGCAAAGCCCGGCGTCATATACAATCAGCTAAGACCGCCCCGCACCTATGGCGTGCGTGCCGGATTCCGCTTCTAGTCGATCCAAATCCGGTCGCGCGTCCCCCTTTTGGCCTGCGCGAGCTTCAGGAGAATGATATGGGTACAGAACCCGGCACCTCTTTCCGTCGTATCGTGACCGGTCATGACGCAAATCGACGATCGCGCATCGCCAGCGATGCGCCCCCGGTCCGGGTTTTCGACGATCTGGGGGAGGAGGGCCTGGTCTTCCACGAAGTCTGGAATACCAGGCAGACACCAGCTCTCCTCGACCGGAACGACGCCGAACCTGCCGAAACGCATCTGCTGTTGGCGCCACCGCCGGGCGGGACGCGCATCCGTGTCCTGGACATCCCACCGGAGCAGGCCGGGGCAGATTTCGATGCCGTGTTCGATGCGATCGGCGGCAGCGATGCGCATGTCGGCAAGACATCCGATCGGCATGCCAGTTTCCATCGCACCCGTTCCATCGACTATGGCATCCTGCTTTCGGGCAGCATCACATTGATGATGGATGAGGGCGAAACCGTTGCCCATGCCGGCGACATCATCATTCAGCGCGGCACCAATCATGGCTGGATCAACCGTTCCGGCGCGCCTTGCCGGATCGCTTTCATCCTCATCGACGGCGCCTTCGGCGACGATCTGGCATGACCCTGCTGGTCACCGGCGCATCTGGGTTTGTCGGCCAGGAAGTTGCGCGCCTGTTGGCCGATCAGGGCGGCCATGGCGCTGTCAGGCTGACGGATCGAACCGCACCACCCATACCGATCGGCAGCGGATTTGACGCCGTCGCTTTCGACCTGGCTGCCACGGAGCATCTCGACGCACTGCTCGAAGGGGTCGATCGCATCATCCATCTCGCCGCCGTTCCCGGCGGTGCGACGGAGCAGGCGCCTGCATTTGCGCGCCGCATCAATGTCGATGCCCCGCTCGCCATCCTCGAGCATCTGGACCAGATCGGGCGCCCCTGTCGCTTCGTCTATGCCAGTTCGATCGCGATATTGGGGCCGACGCCTTCACCCGTCGATGATGAAACTATGCCTGCCCCCGCCACACTCTATGGCGCGCATAAGCGCATGATCGAGATCGCTCTGCCGCAATTTGCTCGTCGGGGGAGCATCAAGAGTGTCGGACTGCGCCTGCCCGGCATCGTTGCCCGGCCCATGGGGCCAAGCGGTCTTGCTTCCGCCTTCATGAGCGACCTCTTCCATGCGGCACGAGAGCAGGAGCCGATGACCTTGCCCGTATCGGCAGAGGCCAGCATCTGGATTTTGTCGGGGCGGCAGGCAGCCTGGAACCTGATCCATGCGCTCCATTGCGACATTGAGGACGGTAGAAGCCTGACCTGCCCTGCCCTGCATGTCACCATCGGAGAACTGGTTCAGCAGATGTTCTCAGACGCGGCGAAGGTCCACCACGCACCTGATCCTGAGCTTCAACGCCTGTTCGGATCCCAGCCGGCCCTTACAACGCCATTAGCGACAGAGGCCGGCTTCCAATCCGACGACAGCCTTGAGGCGCTGATTGCTTCGGTGTTCGCCTCGATCCGCGCGCAAGCCCCCTCTATCGCCCGATAGCACGGCCCGCCGGCATGGACGGATCACGGCCGAGGAAGAGTTCCGCCACGAGAGTACGAAACCAGACGATCGCCGGATCGCGATCGACGCGCCGATGCCAAAATTGCTGGAGGCTTATCAGCGGCGTTTCGAATGGCGGCGGCAAGAGCTTGAGTGGCGCCATGGTGGCGAAGATGGCAGCGACCGCATGCGGCACGGTCGAAATGAGGTCGGACCCGGCCACAAGCAGCGGTACGCTCATGAAGTGGGGCGATTGAAGCTGGATACGACGGGACAGTCCGAGCTGCTGCATTCGGATTTCCACCAGCTCCTGGCTCCGTCCCTTCTGCGACACCAGGATATGGCCCATGTCCAAGAATTGCTCGAGCGAAAGAGCGCCTCCGACGTCAGGATGATCCTTGCGCACGATGCAGCTGAAGGGATGCTCGAACAATGTCTGGCACAGGAAATTGCTGCCCTGAAGATCCGGGAAATAGCCAAGCGCCATATCGACCACGCCGTCAGACATGGCCCGCTCCAGCTCATGTGGCGGCATGGAGTGGGAGCGCAGGGTCGCGCGCGGCGCGCGTTCCTTGAGTATCTCCAGCAGGGTCGGCAGGAAGACGAGCTCGCCAATGTCGGATGTGCTGATCGAAAAGCAGCGTTCCGCGTGGAGCGGGTCGAAGACCGGCAGCCCCAGCAGGTCGGCGTCGACCATCTCCAATATGCGCCGGACCGGTTCCCGCAATCGGTCGCCCATGGGGGTGGGGTGCATGGCATTGCCGATCCGCACCAGCAACTGGTCCTGGAAGAATTGCCGCAGCTTACCGAGTGCGAAGCTGACGTTCGGCTGGCTCATGTTGAGTCGTCGGGCGGTCGCGTGAACCCCGCGTTCCTCCAGCAATGCATCCAGCACCACCAGCAGGTTAAGGTCGAGCCTACGGTAATCCATAAAACTGATCCAACATATAGATATAAGTAGTTATATTGATTGGTCGGCGACGCGCTAGGCCTTCTGCAGAATTAGACAGGAGAGCGATTTGAACGCGCAGTCGGGGCCAACGGTCGGGTCATCATTCCTCCACGACATCTGGTATGTCGCTGGTTGGGGACATGAATTGGAGCCAGGGAAGCGGACCTCCCGAACCATATTGGGGCAACCGCTTGTGCTGTTCCGCACCGAAGGCGGCGAAGTCTCTGCGCTGGAGGATCGCTGCTGCCATCGGGCCATGCCGCTGAGCGAGGGCGTAGTAGTGGGAGAGCGTATTCGCTGCCCCTATCACGGCCTCGAATTTGGCACGAACGGCGCCTGCGTGCATATCCCCGCACAGAACAAGATACCCAGGACCGCGCGCGTGCGCCATTTCCCGCTGGTCGAAAAAGACGCCCTTCTGTGGATCTGGATGGGGGATGCAGACAAGGCGGACATCGCCGCCATAACCGATCATCCCCATCATCAAGATCCGGCCTGGGCCTGGCGGAGCGCCCATTATGATGTTCAGGGCAATTGGCAGTTGCTGGTCGACAATCTCATGGATTTGTCGCACCTGCCCTATATCCACCCCACGACCATCGGCGGCGATCCGGAACTGCATTTCAAGACGCCGACGATATCCACCCGTCTGCCCAACGGTGTTCGCGTCGAGCGCAAAATGCCTTCCTCTGTCCCCCCGCCGACCTATGTGGCCGCGGCGGGCTTCAAGGGACTTGTCGATCGCTGGCAGGAGATCGAGTTCCAGCCGGTCTTCATCCGCATTCATACCGGCGCATGTGACGAAGGGACGGGCGCCTATGATGGCGATAGATCCCATGGTTTCTCGATGCTTGGCTTTCATGGCATCACCCCGGAGACCGAGACGACAACCCATTATTTCTGGTCGATGGCGACAAACATCATACGAGGCGACATTCCTGACCTGGTCTTCGAACAGACGGCGCGCACCTTCAAGGAAGACCAGGCCGTTCTGGAAATGCAGCAGCGTCGAATTGCGCGCGAGCCAGGGCGGCAGCTGATCGACATTGCGAGCGATGTCGGAGGCCGGCAGACGCGCCAGTTCATCCATCGCCTGTTTCGGGCTGAACAGGAGCGAGAGGCCGTTGAGGCCTGAGAGCATGGGCTAGAGGCGATCCTGCGGCTATCCCTGCGCCTTGCCGTCCGCCTTTGCCTCCATCAGCGCGCGCATCTTCTCCATCCGTCCATCGGGCACTGCCAGACGCATCATCTCTCCAAGAAGGAGGATGGCATGTTCGGTTTCTGCGCGATGCGGCAGATAGCGGTCCGCAATGGACAGACCGCGCACGCTCCAGACCATCAGGCGCATGACTGTTCGGGCAAGCGTTTCATCACCGCCAAAAGCACCCCGCATCACCGCCAGAGCCGATTGCTCGACCTCCTCCTGCATCGGTACGACGAGCTCTGCGAGTTCAGGATCGCTACGGGTCGCCTGAAGGATTTCGAGTACCGCCATGCCGGGAGGGCGACTAAGTACCGACCAGAGCAAACTGGGCCAGTCGAAAAGATTGTCGCCCATTCCCGTGCGCACGCGGGTCGCTTCATATTCCGCCATTTCATTGTCGAATACGTGGCGCACCACCTGTGCCATCAGGGCAGCGCGCGTAGCGAAATGGTGCAGCATCGCTCCCCGGCTGACACCGGCTTGCTGTGCGATCAACGTCGTGCTGGCACCGGCATATCCATGGTCCCCGATCGAAGCGATGGTCGCCTCGATAAGGGCCAGCCTCGTCTGGGTGGTCCGTTCTTCCTGAGTCCGCCTGACCCTGGGCGCTGCTCGATCCATTATCTTCCTTCATGACAGGGTTACGGGCGCCAAGCGGCCGGAACCATCCTCTCTTATCTATCGTACCCAATCACATGCATAACAAAAATGGATCGATATCCATATAAACAATCAGGATTGACTGTTTTTATGGCAAAGACCAAAGCGGTCGGCAAGTGCAGGACGAGCTGCGCAAAAATAGGGAGGATGAAATGCGGAAGGCACTGTTGTTTGTTGGCGCAAGCCTGATCTCCGTCGCCCATACAGCCTATGCACAGGAAGCCGATCAGAGCGAGGGCGTGACCGACATCGTCGTGACTGCGCAGCGCCGCGCCGAACGGCTTCAGGATGTCCCCGTGAGCATGACGGCGCTCGGCGGCGATTCTCTCAAGTCGCGCAACCTCAATGACCTGACCCAGGTCGCGCTCGCGGCGCCCAGCCTGCAGGTCGGCAATGATAACAGCTTTGCCATTCGCGGGGTCGGGACGCAGGCCTTTGCGACCACCATCGATTCCAGCGTGGCCACCGCGCTCGATGACGTCAATCTAGGTCGCCCCTTCCTCACGCAAGGGCTGTTCAACGACGTCGAGCGGGTCGAGGTGCTGAACGGGCCGCAGGGCCTGCTTTTTGGCAAAAATGCTTCGGCGGGCCTGCTGAACGTCGTATCGACCCGCCCCAAGCTCGGCAGTTTCGGTAGCGAGACTAACCTGGAGCTCAACAATCGCAGTACGCCGGGCAGCGATGCGCAAGCCTGGTCCGTGATTGCGCGACAGACGGTCAATATTCCGGTCGGTGACACCGCAGCCCTGCGGATCAACGGCACCTATTCCGTGGAAGAGCCCGGCACCAATTTCGTCGGCACTGGCGGTGTCCGCAACGACCTGGATCGCAAGCAATATGGGGTTCGCGCCAAATATCTCCAGGAGATCACGCCGGAACTCGAGCTGTATGTCATCGGCGAATATGCCGAATCGCACGGCGTGGCCGGCATCTATGACCGCACCTATCGCGCGCTTGGCGAGGGCAGCGTCAATGAGGCCCCGCTGGCCGCATCCGGCATCGTTGCAGGCGACAAGAATTTCACCTTCGCGGGCGACGGCGGATATTGGCGTGACCTGAAGCTGGGCGGCGCGCAGGCATCGCTGTCCTACACCGCGGACAGCGGCCTGGTCGTGAGCAATATCTTCGCCTGGAAATTCTATAATTTCGACGCACAGCTCGATACCGACTTCACCAACAGCAACGGCGCGAACATCAATTATTCCCATGCCGATTATGATCAGTTTTCGAACGAACTGCGCGTAGCCCTGCCAGCCGGGAACCGCCTGACGGGACAGGCCGGCCTCTATTATTTCCATTCGACGATCGATCAGCGCAGTCAGATTGCCGGCAATAATTATCTGCCCGACTTCCTGCTGCCGACATTCCCCTTTTGCGTCGGCGCCGCTGCAGTGCCCGGCGCCTTCCCTCCCACCTGCTCGGTCAGCAATGATTATTTCCTTGGACGCGACAATCGCTATCGGATGAAGACCGAAAGCTATGCGGCATTCGGGCAGTTGACCTATGCCCTGACGGACGCGCTGAAGCTCTTCGCCGGCGGCCGCGTCACGCGCGACGAAATCAGCATCGATCTAGACCAGAATCGCGGTGCCTATTTCGTCACTCTGGGCGTGCCCGGCGCAATTGCGCAATCCTATGGCCATACCGACTTCAGCTGGCGCACGGGCGGTCAATATCAGCTGGCGCGCGATGCGATGATCTATGCCTCCTATGGTCGCGGCTATAAGGGGCCGGGCTTTAATGACACCGGCGCAACTGCAACGACCTCGCTGCTGGTCAAGCCGGAAAAATCGAACACCGCCGAAATCGGCGCCAAGACCAGCTGGTTCAACCGTCGCCTCGTGGTCAACGCATCACTCTTCCACACGAAATTCAAGAATTACCAGACCCAGTCGCTCGACACCCAGTTGCAGAGCTTCGTGGTCCAGAACGCGGCGTCGGTCATCAGCAAGGGCGTCGAGCTGACCGTCAATGCCAACCCGTTCCGGGGGCTTTCGATCAACGGATCGGCGACTTTCCTCAGCTCCAAGTTCAAGGATTTTGCGGGCGCGGAATGTTATCCGGGGCAAACCGACGCCAGCTGCGCAACAGGCGGTTCGTTCAATGCCGGCGGCAAGCGTACGCCGACCGCCCCGAAATTCACCTCGTCACTCCAGGCCAGCTACGAGTTCCAGACGGACGGAGCGGTGCATCCCTTCATCGAGGGCAATTGGTATCATCGCACGCCGATCAACTATCTGATCAACCAGGCGCCGGGCGCCACCGTGCCGACGACCGATCTGATCGGGGCGAGCGCGGGCGTGCGGATCGACAATGGCATGCGCCTGTCGATCTTCTGCAAGAATTGCACGAACGAATATAATCCCAACTTCATCGGACTGGATTCCGGCGACGCGATCTCCGGGATCGCCACCTATCAGCAGCAATTCGGGTTCGATTCCGTGCGCACCATCGGCGCCAACATTCAGTTCCGCTTCTGAGGATGAATGACATGCCCTTTGCTCTCTCCCGCCGCTCCATGCTTCAGCTTACCGGCGGGAGTCTTGCGATGACGCTTGCCAGTCCTGCGCTCGCCGCGCGCCGCAAGCTGCGTCCTGACTTCCTCTGGGGGGCAGCCACCGCCGCCCACCAGGTGGAAGGCAATAATGTCAACAGCGACAGCTGGGTCATGGAGCATCTGACACCCAACAGCTTCGCCGCGCCGTCCGGCGACGCATGCGACAGCTATCATCGCTGGCGCGAGGACATGGCACTCGTCAAGCAGATGGGGCTCAACTGCTATCGCTTCGGCATCGAATGGTCGCGCATCGAACCGGAGCAGGGAGAATATTCCAACGCTGAGCTGGACCATTATCGCCGCATGGTGGATGGCTGCGTCGAGCTGGGCCTGAAGCCCTTCATCACCTACTCGCACTTCACCGTCCCGCGCTGGTTCGCAGCAAGGGGCGGGTGGGAAGAGCAGGCGAATGTGGATCATTTCCTGCGCTTTTGCGAGCGGGCCGCCAAGGCGCTTGGCCCAAACTATGGTCACGGGCTGACCTTCAACGAACCCAATCTGGCCGCCCAACTGTCATGGCAGCCCGGTTTTCGGGCAACCATGCCGTATTTCGTCCAGGCTTCGGCGGCCGCCGCCAAGGCTGTGGGCAGTGACCGCTTTTCCTCTACGCCGATTTTCGATGTCCGTCGTGCCGGCCCGATACAGGCGGAGGCCCATCGCCGCGCCATCGAGGCGATCAAGTCCGTGCGCCCCGATCTGAAATTGGGGCTGAGCCTCTCCGTTGCTGACGAGCAGTCCGCTCCGGGCGCGAACGGGCTGCAGCGCAAGATCGAGGAGGTCTATGCGCCCTGGTTCGATGCGGTCGCCAAGGATGATTTCGTGGGTGTCCAGACCTATGGTCGGGCCGTGGTTGGCAATGATATCGACTTGCCGCCAGCGCCCGGCGTGGAACGCACGCAAACCGAGATGGAATTTTATCCACAGGCTCTTGAAGCCACGATACGCTGGGTCTCCAAAGCCACCAAACGCCCGATCATTGTCACTGAAAATGGCGTGGCAACCGCCGATGACGGCCGCAGGATAGCCTATATCGACGGGGCGCTTGCGGGCCTTTCGCGAGCGATCGCAGATGGCGTGGATGTTCGCGGCTATATCCATTGGTCGTTGCTCGATAATTTCGAGTGGAACAGGGCCTATACGGCACAATTCGGGCTGGTCGCCGTCGATCGAAAAAGCTTCCGCCGGACGCTCAAGCCGAGCGGCTTGCATCTTGGCCGGTACGCGCGAGACAACAGCATCTGACGCGTCCCATCGACGCCAGTTGATTTCCCAAGGAACTGCCCATGCCCATATTCGATCGTCGTTCCTTCATAGCGACCAGCGCCATTTTAGGCCTGAGTGCCAACGGGGCACGAGCCGCATCGGCACCGCGGTTCGGCGGTACGCAGCTGCGTACCGCCATGCGGAAGAAACCGATCGGGATCGACGACCGGCATCCAAGCCTGTCCTGGCAGATCACCGGCCCTGACGGGACGATGCAGTCCGCATATCGCATTCTCGTCGCATCCAGTGCGTCTTTGCTTGGACGCAATGTCGGCGACATATGGGACAGCGGTCGCATCGAAGGCGCCGCCTGTACGGGCATCCAATATGAAGGCAGACCCTTGCGCTCGCGCGAAACCTGCCACTGGAAAGTGCAGGTCTGGAATGAGAAGGGGGCGACGGGCTGGAGCGATCCAGCCTATTGGGAAATGGGTTTGCTCAAGGCGAGCGATTGGTCGGGCGACTGGCTCGCCGCCGAAGATGCCGTCGAGCGCGACGATCGGATCAGCGGTGTTCAATGGGTCCGCGGCGACGCCCCTGCGCCCGACAAGCCGCGAAGCTTTCGTCTCGCCTTTCGCAGCGATGTCGGCGACGCACTGCTGACCATCTTCGGGGATGGTGTGATGTCACGCCTGATACTCGACGGCAAACCACTCGCCTTGCCCGCGCGCGATCCCAATGCTTTTGGCGGCGCGCCTGCAACACGCCTTGCCTTGACACTCTCGGCCGGTGATCATCTGCTCAGCCTGGATATTGCCCCTGCACCGGGCTTCTTCATCAACCCATTCGTTTCGATTGCCGGACAGATCCGTCTTCCTGCATTGAATGGCTTAAGCGAACGGTTGATCGGCGGTTGGGAAACCCGCCTGGGCGAGGAAGAAAACTGGGTGGTGGCACCGCCGCTGGACCCGCAGCCCATTTTCCCCTGGCCTCCCACGCCGGCGAGATTGCTGCGGCGCCGCTTCTCCAATAATAGTGCGATCGTCCAGGCCCGGCTCTATGCGGCAGCGCTTGGCGGCTATCGCCTGTCGCTCAATGGGCACCGGGTAAATGACGATGAACTGCAGGCTGAGCCTGTCAATTACGCCGTTCGCATTCCCTACCGCACCTATGATGTCACCGGTTTGATCCAAAAGGGCGCGAACTGCCTGGGTGCCGTGATCGGCGATGGCTATTATGCGAGCTACCAAGCGCCCGACGGCCGCTACGCATTTGGCGGCGCGCCCCGCCGCCTGCAATTGATGCTGGAACTGACCCGGTCCGACGGGTCGATCGAAAGGATCGTCACCGACGATCAATGGCGACATGCGCGCGCACCTGTCTTGATGTCGGAGATTTATGCTGGCGAAGACCAGGATCTGCGATTGCAGTCTCAAGGCTGGGACCGTCCAGACTTCGACGACAGCAAATGGGAGAGGTGCTGGACGGCGCCGGCACCAAATGCCCCCATTTCGGCGGCACTTGCCGAGCCGGTACGCATCTTCAAGCAGCTGCCGCCAGTCACCATTCGCAAGCTTGGCGAAGCACGGCATATTGTTGACTTCGGCCAGAATTTTGCGGGCCGAGTGCGGCTTCAGGTCAAAGGGGCTGCCGGACAACCCATCACCGTGCGCCATGCTGAAACCTTGTCCGAGCAGGGCGAGCTCGACCGTCGGAACCTGCGGGCCGCAAGGGCGCAGGATCGCTACTGGCTGCGCGGGAACGGATTGGAGACGCTCGAGCCCGTCTTCAGTTACCAGGGATTCCGTTATGCGGAGATCAGCGGGGTCAGCACGCTAACTTCGGACATGATCGCCGGCTTGGTCCTTTCGAGCGCCATGCCTGAAACCGGGACGTTTCAGATCAGCAGTCCGGACGTCCAGAAGCTCTGGCTGAATACGCTATGGAGCCAGCGCTCCAACTTCATGGGGATTCCCACAGATTGCCCGCAACGTGACGAGCGGCTTGGCTGGACCGGCGATGCCCAGATTTTTTGGGATGCCGCCAGCTTCAACATGGATGTCGGCGCCTATACACGCGCCTTTTCCCGCACGATGCGCGACGCGCAGGCCAGCAACGGTGCCTACCCACTCTGGGCGCCTTCTCCACAGGGCCTGGGCTGGGGCACGGACAGTCCCACGCCAGGCTGGGCCGATGCCGGTGTGATGCTCCCCTACACCGCCTATCTCCACAGCGGCGATCGCACTCTCGTCGATGAAAATTGGCAGGCGATGACCGCTTATGCGCAGGGCATATTTGCAAAAAACCCCGATGGCCTGTGGTCGCAAGGGCGGGGAGCAGACCTTGGCGACTGGCTTGCGCTTGATGCGAAGTCGCCGATGGACGAGACAACCCCCAAGGCGCTGATCGCTACCGCCATGCTGGCTCGCTCCGTCGGTCAGATTGCACAGATGGCGGAATGGACGGGCCGCGCCGGCGAGGCCGTGACCTGGCGCGCGCATCATGATCGGATCCGCAGCGCATTCGCATCAGCCTTTGTCCATGCAGACGGAACAGTCGGGAACGGCAGCCACTGCAGTTATATTCTGGCGCTCCGGCTCAATCTCGTTCCGCAGGCGCTTCGCGCGAAAGCCGCCTCGCTCCTGGCGGCAGACATTCGCAAACGCGGTACACTGCTCACAACCGGGTTCCTTGGCACGCCGCTGGCGCTCGATGCGCTGGTCGATGTTGGAGAAAAGCAGCTCGCTTTCGACCTGCTGCTGCGCACGGAATTTCCTTCCTGGGGTTATATGGCGCGCAAAGGCGCAACGACGATATGGGAACGGTGGAATGGCGACACCGGCGATGTCGCGATGAACAGCTTCAATCACTATGCGCTAGGCGCCGTCTGCGGCTTTCTCTACCGGCGAGTAGGCGGCATCGAGCCTGTCGAACCGGGCTTCGCGCGGTTTCGCGTTGCCCCTGTCTTTGACGCACGCGTGCCACAGGTAAACGCAAAAATAGCCAGCGTCAGGGGATTGATCGAGACCCGATGGGCCTTTCAGGCAAACGCTGTGACGCTTGAACTGACGGTACCTGCGAATAGCCGGGCAGATATAATTTTACCTGACGGCCCGCGCACTGTGGGACAAGGCCATCACCGCTTTAGGATGTGATGAGATTATGCGGAGGCATATCCGCTATTTCGTGGGTTATTACCGCATTCTTGCGGTGTGAAGGCATCGAGGAGTTTCAGATGCGGCGCCATATTGCCTCATGAGTGCGTTCGGCCGCTTTACGCATCAGGTGTTTGAGCTTCACGAAGACCTGCTCGATCGGGTTGAGGTCGGGGCTGTAGGGCGGCAGGAACAGGAGCCTTGCTTGTGCCCCACGGATCGCCGCCCGGATGGCGAGCCGCTTGTGGCTGCTCAGATTATCCATGATGACGATGTCGCCCGGTGAGAATGTGGGCACGAGGCATGTTCGACATAGTGGGTGAAGCCTTGTCCATTGACCGGCTGATCGAGCACGCAGGGCGCATCGATCCGATCATGGCGCAGGGCAGCAAGGAAGGTCGTCGTGCGTCAGTGGCCATAGGGCACCTTGGCATGGAGCCGTTGACCGACCGGTGGCCATCCCCGCAACGGTCGAGCGCGCCACAAAAGGCTCTTCCACCGCCTCATGGCGCGGCGTGTCACGCCATCTGCCCTTGCCAATATGCGTGTGCGGCAATTTCTCTGCATTCCAGCATAACCGAAATCAGGCGACCGTCACGATCCTTGCCATGCCCTCGCGGCGCATTGACTTGACCACGACCTGATTGTCCATGCGGTCAAAACCGATGTCTACCCTTGCCGCGCCAATGCTGAGGCCACTTATGGTAAGGCTCTGGAGAAAGTGCGGCAAAGTTGGTTCGTGGAAGGATATCTGCCTGGCCGCGACATCGAAGCGCAAGCCGAGGCTGGACTGGATCAATGCGAGCGGTGTCGCAGCCGACCATGCCTGTGGGCTGCAAGCGACCGGATAAAAGGTCGGCCCCTGCGACCGGCGACGCGGGAAACCGCAGAAGAGTTCGGGCAGGCGCATCATATCGACATAGGTGGCGGCAGCAAACAATCCCTCGAATATCTGCGCGGCTTCCCGCTGATATCCATAGCGGGAAAAGCCGCTGGCGATCAGGGCATTGTCGTGCGGCCAGATCGAACCGTTATGATAGCTCATCGGATTGTAACGCGCCTCGGTTGAGGCAATTGTTCGCACGCCCCAGCCAGAGAAAGAGGCGGGAGCCATCAGCGTGCGAACCACGGCTTCGGCTCGTCCTTTCCGTGCAAGGCCGGTGTAGAGCACATGGCCGGCATTGGACGAGCGAACACGGCAAGGACGTTTGTCGCCATCGAGCGCGAGGACATAGGTGCCGAGTTCGGTGTCGAAGAAGGCGGCGTCAAAACGGTCCCGCACTTGTGCGGCACGACCGCGATAATCGGCCGCGCGCTCATGATCGCCGATAGCGCCGAACAAGGCATGTGCAGCCTGCCAGGCGCCAAAGACATAGGCCTGGACCTCCGCAAGCGCGATTGGTCCGCGCGCGATGGTGCCGTCGGCGTGGAAGATCGAATCATGGCTGTCCTTCCAGCCCTGATTCTGCAGGCCCTGATCCGTCAGACGGCCATATTCGACGAAGCCATCGCCATCACGATCGCCATGCGTGTCGATCCAGTCCAGCGCGGCTTCGACATGAGGAAGGATCGTGCCCAGAAAAGTGATGTCGCCCGTGCGCTCCAGATAGGCCCCAGCCAGCATGACGAACAGCGGCGTGGAATCGATGCTGCCATAATAATGGCGGAAGGGAACTTCGCCCAGTTCCGCCATTTCGCCATGGCGAACCTCGTGCAGGATCTTGCCCGGTTCCGCGTCGGCCGCAGGATCGAAGCTGGTTGCCTGATGCGCGGCGAGATAGCCCAGCACCCCGCGGCTGATCGCGGGGTCCATCCACAGCGTTTCAAGCGCGGTGATGATCGCGTCGCGGCCGAACACGGTGCTGAACCAGGGAATGCCCGCATAGGGATAGGGACCAAATTCGGTGTCCGTCGAGAGCATCGAGATATCGGCAACGGACCGCCGCGCCACTTCGTTGAACAATACGTTGGAAGAGTGCACTGCCGCTCCGCGTTTGCGGGCAAGCCTGAGCGCCTGCATTGCTTCGCGCAGAGATTTGAGAAATTGCTTGGGCAGCGCATCGCCTACTTCGATTTGTTCGCAGGAGATGCGGGTGAAGAGCGCACAGCGCTGGCCGGGGGGCACGGTCACGTCAAAGCGCGCGTGGCTTTCGGTCAGTTCTGTCGGCATCGGATCAAAATGCAGATGCGTATGGCGTTCGCGATCGTCCCGTCCGAGATAGCTGAGCAGGACATCGCCAGCGCCCACCCTGGGTGTCCGCAGCACACCCCGACGCAACCGGGTCATGCCGCGGATTTCGAACAGGTCGGCAAAGTCGGCGGCAAAAGCCAATGCGACGCTGATCTGGCGGGGTTCGGTGTCAAAATTGCGGATCGTGACCCGCTCATAAAGCGCGTCCTTCCACAGGAAACGGGTCCGGCGCAGATGAATGATGTCATGCTCTATCATGACCCGGCCGTCATCGCCCGGGAAATCGGGATTGGTGAGGTCGCAGGTCAGCATCGCATTATCGTCCCGGAGCGCGGAACTGAGCAGAATCGGCCGCATGTCGTTGATGGTGAGATAAAGGTGCGACAGGTGGCGCGTGTCGCGATGATATAGCCCCTCTGGACTACCCACCCCGGAAATGGCGTCTCCGCTATGATCGAACATGGCGAAGCTGTCGCCATGCTTCAGCGTCCGTGGCCTGCGCTCATGGAGCGAGGCCGTCGCAGGAATGAAAAACTGGGTTTGCACCTGGGAAAGTGCCTGTCCTCCATCGATACCGGGCACCTGCGACGGGGACTGGATCGGCGTCATGGCGGCAACTCCTTATGCAACGACCTGCAATTCGGCCTCTTCGCCGCGCTGGCGACGAAGCCGGGCCGCTTCCGTGCGCGCACCGGGCAGACGGCGATACAGCGCGACATAGTCGGCCGCCATTCGCTCCGCCGTGAAACGGGCGTCAAATGCACCACGCACCCGGGCTCGATCGAGATGAGGCAAGGCCGCCACCGCGGCGACCGCTTGGTCCTCCGTCGCCACGATGAAGCCCGACACGCCATGCTCAATCACTTCGGGGACCGATCCACAACGAAAGGCTATCACCGGCGTCCCGCAGGCCATCGCCTCGATCATCACCAGGCCGAAGGGTTCAGGCCAGTCGATCGGAAACAGAAGCGCGCTCGCCTGGCCCAGGAAATGGGCCTTCTGCTGCTCGTTGATCTCGCCGATGAACTCGACATTGGGGTAGTGATCGACCAGGGGTGCAATCGCCTGTTCCCAATAGGCGCGATCGACGGTGTCGATCTTGGCCGCGATCTTGAGCTTCAAGCCCGAACGCGCAGCGATCCGGATCGCCCGATCCGGTCGCTTTTCCGGTGATATCCGGCCCAGGAACGCGAGATAATCCTCACCCCTTCCAAGGCGCGGCGCCAAGATTTCGGCTGGCAGGCCGTGATAGATGGTGCCGCCCCAGTTGACCGGCGGCATCGGCAAGCGCTGATGGTCGGAAATCGATACCAGGCTGTGCCGAGGAAAGGTGCGATAGAAGGGCGGCAGATCCGGCAAGTCCAGTCGGCCGTGCAGGGTCGTGACCGTGCGGCCGATAAAGTCCTGGACCATGGGCAGATGCAGCATATCGATATGGAAGTGCAGCGCATCAAACTCATCGGCGCGACGGCGAACCTGTTCCAGCATCATCATATGATAGGGAATGGTATCGACCACGGCTGGATTGAGGCGCAGTGCCATGTCCGTGACCGGCACCAGTTCAGCGCTGGTCTGCGAATCTCCACTGGCGAACAGGGTCACCGCATGACCCTGACGGACCAGTTCCTCAGTGAGGTAGGACACGATACGCTCGGTGCCGCCATAAAGCTTGGGCGGCACGCTTTCGGCCAAAGGGGCGATCTGTGCGATCTTCATGCGGGCATTCCTCTCAAAGAAGTAAAGCCCTCCGGTCCCCGACAGGCGGCAGGCTGCAGGGCTACAAGCATCGACGGGCTATACGGGTTGCATGAACGAACTCGGTTCATCTCAAGCGGCAGCGACAGGCTTGGCAGCCTCCATATCGCCTATCATCGGTCGTTGCTTGATGTGCGGGTCAGGTCGATCCAAGCCGCGTATGACATGGATCATTACTGGCCGTTTGACGTGAATTTTTGCAGCGTCAAGCGATGCTATGCGGAGCTATGCGCCAATTTGTCGCGCTGCCTTGCCATCGGGCATATTATCTGCGCCGGATCGGTCAGTTCAACCCTTCAAGGTAACAATTCCCACCACGCCAGGCTTAGATGACGGATTGGAAACATTGGTCTTCTTGGGCTTTTCCGCTTTGGGTTTACGGATTTCACGGTTGGATTTCTTCTGGCTTTTTGCCATAATATATTTCCCATCTATAGATATGAGCGCTCCGGACATATTGGAGCATTCCGACGCCTTCTGGCGTGCTTCTCTCGCTCGCGAACATCGAAGATCTTTGCGTAGGCCCGGGTGAGTTCTTCATGCCGCACCCTGGTCACGGGACATGTCGCCATCGCCACATGGTCCAGTTCCACAAGCGTTGCCGGTTTCAGCCAAATCTGATTTCCCTTCGCGATCACCGCCATGGAGTGGACCATCGCATGACATATGCAGGCGACCTCATGGCCATCCCCATATTCATCCTATCCCTCATGATCGTGTTCCCCCGCCGCCGTAAGGAGCGGGATCGAAAGCAGATCGCTCGTCTGTCACGAGCGAGCGATAAGGTAGCCGATGGTCGCGGATACGCTTGGCATAGCCTTGCGCCAGCCCCTCATGCGCCGTCCTGGCCGCAAAACAGATTGATGCCTTGGCGCGCATGATTTCCTCTTGCTCGCGCTTCAGCAAATAATTGAGATCTTCCATGAAAACTGCTCCGGCTTGGCAAGCGGGAGCACAATAGTCTCTCTGTCACGGCGAATGCCTGCAAGCAATTTTTCGCGCGATAGCAGCTTGTAACACATCCGGCGGAATTGCTCGCCTTAAATCGTTTAATTATTATCCAGACGGATAATTTATTAAACTGCCACGGTTATATTCTCCTTTCATATGAATTTTTACGATTATGGATAGAAGTAGATACCGTGGCATGACATCAGTTATGGATACGCCATGGAAGACGTCAGAATTATTCTGCCGATGGCCTGAATGCGATAGATGATGACTAACGGCGCGGTATCGATTGAAGGACTGCTCATCACGGCAAAGGCCGCCGTGGCCGATCTGGACGACCGCGGTGCTGGTGCCAGGCCCACGCCCGCCGGCATGGCCGTTTAACGACGCCGCCACCTTCCATTACTTTCCGACGGTTATGCTCGAATAGATGCGTGCGCCGCCTGGGAACGTGCTATTGTCCTGCATCACCCGCATGATGCCGCAGGCATTTCGTGACAGAGAGACCATCGTGCTCCCGCCTGCACCCGGGAGAGTAAGATGATCGACAGATTTGGAAACACCGCCCCCAGCCATGACGAATGGCGCGTGGCATGACCATCCGCACGACCCGAACCGCAATCACCTTTCACGCGCCGTGGAAGGTGCCCGGCTTTGATGCATTGCCCGCTGGAACCTATGAAGTCGATACAGACGAAGAGGTTTTTGAGGGCAATACCCGCACCGTCTACCAGCGGGTCAGGACGGCGCTGCGTATCCCGACGGCGGCGGGCTTCGAAAGCCATCCGGTCGTCCCCGAAGATCTGGAGAAAGCCCTGGAGCGCGATGCCCGGCTCGCAGGCGCAACCTCTGCTGCACCAGGCACCGATGAACAGTGCCCTTCCGCAGCCGAAGCGAAGCCATGGCGCTGGGTACCACTTTGGGTTCGAACCTCTGCCCCTGATGGAAGGAAGTAGCGATGATCGTGAACACCGCAGCGATGTGCAAACGGCAGGAGGCAATCCACCGCGAGGCGGCCGCAGCGACAACGCTGACCAATGTCCGAAGAATAGCGTTGCGTGCCGCCGCCGCGTGGGAAAAGCAGGCACAAGAAATGACGCAGAAAGAGGCTGGGGAAAAAGGCGGACTGAGTCCTGAAGATGCGGCGATAGCCCTTGAGTTTCTCCTTGAGGAAGAAAGCGATCGCCCCGATGCAATAGACGATCTTGCGAAGGGCTTCGACCTTGGCAGAGATCCAGCAAACAGGCTCTCTCATGATATCGCATAATTGGCGCAGCAGGCATCGGCCCGATCCGAACGAACAGCGCCGGGAAACGTACTCGTTCATGCCCAACTGCGTCGTGGCCGAGCGCGCGGTGATCAAGACGATCAGCAAAAACGGGTTCCGCGCCGTTGACCAGAAAAGATCGTGACCGACAGGGACGGCAAGGAACCCGGCGGGATGAATGGCCTGCCTTTTATTGCCGAAGCTCACATGCCGACTGGTGAGAGATCTGGCCCGGGCCGCCAAGGCGGATCGCTCCTTTCCGCCTGAGAGGGCAGTATGGATGCAGTAAAGGCGCATCTCAACAGGATGCAGGGTGACGGTGATATGTTCGCGGCTCGAGTTCCCGGTTGGCGCATGAATGAAATTACCTCTCCCGCCCAAACACCAAGGCGCTGACATTCAAAGCTTCGATACATTGGCCGTAAGCGTGGCGCCGAGGTCGCCTTGCGCGGTAGCGGGATGAATGGCGGGAGACCGGTTCGACGTGGGCGACGTGGAAAGGCAATCGCAGTCCGATCCGGGCCTGGTCGCGGAGGCAGGCTTGGACCTGGAGATTGGGGTTTTGCGCGGCGGTGGCTTTCCGGTGATCCGTGATGTCGTGATGGTGGCGATTGTTGCGGTATCGGGCGGTTCGCTGAGCGGCGTTCAGGGTCTGTACGAGGCTTGCGCGCGGATTGCTGTGGCCCGGCTGCAAGATCGTTGAGGCGGAAC
>Ga0160473_100063_pt1 | contig 124092 bp, 104 predicted proteins | sample HID1975I_E11MG_FD_108217 | JGI IMG/M metagenome (GOLD analysis project Ga0160473, IMG submission 108217) | Enriched soil microbial communities from UW Madison campus, WI, USA - HID1975I_E11 MG | ecosystem: Environmental > Terrestrial > Soil > Unclassified | place: USA: Madison, Wisconsin...
CTGGCCCTCGCTGAGGTTCACCAGCGAGCTGATGATGCCGATCAGGGTCGACTTGCCGGCGCCGTTGGGGCCCAGCAGGGCGAAGAAGTCGCCCGGGGCCACGTCCAGCGAGACGCCCTTCAGCGCCTGGGTGCCGTTGTCATAGGTTTTGCGGAGGTCACGCACCCGCAGGGCGGGCGCGGCGGTGGGCGCGGGAGTGTTCTGGGAAGCCAAGCTCTTGCCTTCGCGCCCATGGGCTGGCGCTGGATAGGGGCGGGGAGGGGCTATTATAGAAGACCCCGAGGGCTTGCCCCGGCTACACACTGTCCCGAAAAGCCGTGCCTGTTCAATTCCCCCTCAAACTGGTCGACCGGCGCATGCTCGCCCCGACCGTCGGCCACTACCAGTTCCTGCGTGATGACGGCCAGCCGCTGGATTTCCAGCCCGGCCAGTTCATCCAGGTCCATTTCGAGTACGCCGACGGCACCGCCACCAAGCGCAGTTACTCGCTGGCCACCATTCACAACCACGCCCTTGGCGCGGGCGAAGCGGTCGATATCGCGGTCAGCTTCGTCCCCGGCGGCGCCGCCACGGCCCTGTTCGAGGGCCTGGACATCGGCGGCCACGTCAGCGCCAGCGGCCCGTTCGGCCGGTTCTGCCTGCAGCCGGGCGACCACAACGCCCGCTACCTGCTGATCGCCACCGGCACCGGGGTCACCCCGTACCGGTCGATGCTGCCGCTGCTGGCCACCGCCATGGCCGAGCGTGGCGTGGAGGTGGTCCTGCTGCAGGGCGCGCGCACCCCCGCCGAGCTGCTCTACAGCGACGACTTCTATGCCTTCGCGGCCGCCCACCCGGGCTTCCGCTATGTGCCGTGCCTGTCCCGCGAGCTGCCGGAGAACCCGCATCCGGACGTGCGCCACGGCTACGTGCAGCAGCATCTGGCTGAGTTCGCCCCGAACCCGGCCACCGACATCGCCTACCTGTGCGGCAACCCGGACATGGTCGATGCGACCTTCGAGGCGCTGAAAGAGGCCGGCCTGCCCACACCGCAGGTGCGGCGCGAGAAGTACGTCAGCAGCAAGTAACCCCGCTTCCCGGCGCGCCGCTGGCCGGTGCGCGGCAGCCAGGTGCCGCTGCCCGGTCCCGGACCGGGCAGCGGAGCGTCGTGGCGAGCGGTAAGATGCGCCGCGCGCCGCTTCCGCCTGGCTGACTCGATGCCCCTGCATTTCCCCACCATTGCCGTGCTCGGCTTCCTGCTGTGCCTGGGCATCGCCATGGGTTTTTCGTTGCTGCTGCTGGTGCTGCGTCGGCAGCCAGCGCTGCGGCTGTGGACGGCCAGCCTGTGGATGCTGTCGGTCAGCCTGACCCTGGTCGCGCTGCGGCCGTACCTGCCGCAGGTTGCCGGAATCCTGTCGGGCAACGTCGCGGTCGCGCTGTCCGGCGTGCTGATGCTGTACGGCGTGGCGCGCCATCTTGGCCGCCGACTGCCGGCGTGGCAGCCGGTGGCATTGACGGCCACCTATCTTGGCGCGATCGCATTCTTCCTGGTGGTCCATCCCAGCCTGGTCATCCGGCTGCACGTGTTCAGCGTGTTCGCGGTACTGCTCAACGGCTGGATGACCTGGCTGCTGCTGCGCCACGCACCGCCGGCGCAGCGCACCAGCTGCCGGCTGGCGGCGGCGGTGTTCGCCGCGCAGACGCTGCTGTACCTGGCCCGCCTGTTCCTGCCGGTGGCCCCGGATGCGGGTGACGACCTCCTGCGCGCGGGTGCACCGGTCTTTGCGACGTATCTGGTCGGGCTGATCCTGGAGCTGGCGCGGTGCTTCGCGCTGGTGCTGCTGCTGGTGGAACGCATGCTGGTGGACCTGCAGCGACTGGCACGCACCGACGTGCTGACCGGCCTGCTCAACCGCGGGGCGGTGCTGGCCGACGGTGCCAGCCTGCTGGAGCTCAACCGCCGCCCCGGCCGGCCACTGGCGTTGCTGCTGCTGGACGTGGATCACTTCAAGCAGATCAATGACCGCTGGGGACATCTGGCCGGCGATGCGGTACTGCGGCATGTCGCCGACGTGCTGAGCAGCTGCGTCGCCGATCGCGAGCACCTGCTGGGCCGCTATGGCGGGGAGGAGTTCGTCCTGCTGCTGCCGGGGGCCGATCAGGCCCAGGCGCGGCAGTGCGCCGATCGCCTGCGCCAGGCGCTGCGTGAGTCGTCCGCGCGGCTGGACGGCATGCCGGTGCCGGTGACGGCGAGCATCGGCCTGGCGATCGATCAGGGCACAGGCGACATGGCGCGCCTGCTCGGTGCAGCCGATGCCGCGTTGTACCGGGCCAAGGCCGAGGGCCGCGACCGCACCATCAGCGCGGCGGCCTTGACGGTGCAGTGAGGTGCGCGGCGACGCCGCCGCCTTCCCCGGCACGGGGCCAGCCGTGTAAGTTGGGTCACATCGGCCACGCCCGCGCGTCGTGGTGGCATGACCTTCAACAAGGGGAAGTACGGAAGATGTCTACACACCACCTGAGGCTGGCCGGTGCGCTGGTCGCCGCCCTGTGTGCCGGCTGTGCGCCGGTACCGGAAGATGCATCCGGCGCCGCCGCCGCTCAACGCCTTTTCGGCACGCTCGCGTTCCAGCCCTGCACCCTGACCAGCGCGCAGGCCAGCGCGAACGTGGAGGCACAGTGCGCCACGCTGCAGGTGCCGGAGAATCCGGCCGAACCCGACGGCCGCCGGATCGGGTTGAACATCGCCTGGCTGGAGGCCGGCAATGACGGCGCTGGCAAGGCCGACCCGGTCTTCTTCCTCGCCGGTGGCCCCGGCCAGGCCGCGACCGAGGTCGCCGCACCGGTGAACATGGCACTTCGCGATGTGCGCAAGCAGCGCGACATTTTCCTGATCGATCAACGCGGCACCGGCAAATCCAATCCGCTCACCTGCCTGGATGCGCAGGGCAAGGAGCTGCCGCTGGATGAGAACGCGGCGCCGAGCGCGCGCCTGATCGAAGACTATGCCCGCCGCTGCGCGCAGTCGCTGACCGGTCGCGCCGATACCCGCTTCTACACCACCACCGAAGCCATCGGCGACCTCGATACGGTGCGCAAGGCACTGGGCGTGGACAAGATCAACGTGATCGGTGGCTCCTACGGCACGCGCGTGGCACAGCAGTACGCCGCGCACTATCCGCAGCACACCCGCACCGTCGTGATCGATGGCGTGGTGCCGAACGACCTGGTGGTCGGTGGCGACTTCGCCAACACCTTCGAAGATGCGATCACCCTGCAGTCGGCGCAGTGCCGCCAGGATCCGATCTGCGCCAAGCGCTTCCCGGTGGACACCCGCACCCAGCTGCGCAACGTCATGGCCACGCTGGCCAAGGCGCCGGTCGAGGTCGAGTACCGCAATCCCGGCACCGGCCAGGCCGAGCGTGATGTGCTGACCGCCGATTCGGTGACCGGACTGGCCTTCATGTTCTCGTACATGCCCGAGTTGTCCTCGCTGCTGCCGGTGATGCTTGATGAGGCCGCGCAGGGTCGCTATGCGCCGCTGATGTCGCTGAGCAAGATGGCCAGCCGCACGCTCGGGGTGCAGATGAACCGTGGCATGCAGTGGTCGGTGCTGTGCGCCGAAGATGCCGATCGCTACCAGGAAGGCGCCCAGGGCGACCGTGTGCTCGGCCCGGAAGTGGCGCGCATGTTCTTCGCCGCCTGCCCGGCCTGGAACGCCGGTTCGCGACCGAAGGATTTCACCGCGCCGTTCGCCTCGACGCTGCCGGTGCTGCTGCTGTCGGGCCAGTTCGATCCGGTCACGCCGCCGCGCTACGCCGAGCAGGTGCTCAAGCAGCTGCCCAACGGGCGTCACCTGCTCGCCAAGGGGCAGGGCCACGGCACGATCAACGCCGGCTGCATGCCGCGCATCCTCGGCCAGTTCATCGACACGGCGGATGCCAAATCCCTCGACGCCACCTGCCTGGATACCCTCAGCCCGGTGCCCGCCTTCACCTCGTTCAACGGATGGGCCCCATGAACCGTTCCTCCCACCGCACCGGGGAGGTGCGCGCATGATCGTCGCCGAGAACCTGCATAAAGCGTTCAAGACCAAGACCGGCCTGATCCAGGCCGTCCAGAACGTCGGCTTCCAGGCCGAAGACGGCCGCATCACCGGCCTGCTCGGGCCGAACGGTGCCGGCAAGACCACCACCATGCGCATGCTGTACACGCTGATGAAGCCCGACCAGGGCCGCGTACTGGTGGATGGCATCGACGCGGCGGTGGACCCGGTCGCGGTGCGCCGCCAGCTGGCGGTGCTGCCCGATGCCCGGGGGGTCTACAAGCGCCTGACCGCGCGCGAGAACATCGCCTACTTCGGCCAGCTGCACGGCATGAGTGCCGCGCGGATCCGCGAGCGCACCAAGGTGTTGTGCACGGCGCTGGAGATGGAGGACATCCTCGACCGCCAGACCGAAGGCTTCTCGCAAGGCCAGCGCACCAAGACCGCGATCGCCCGCGCCCTGGTGCACGACCCGCGCAACGTGATCCTGGATGAGCCCACCAACGGGCTGGACGTGATGACCACGCGCGCGCTGCGCGGGTTCCTGCGCGGGCTGCGTGACGAAGGTCGCTGCGTGATTTTCTCGAGCCACATCATGCAGGAGGTGGCCGCGCTGTGTGACCACGTGGTGATCATCGCGCAGGGCACGGTGATGGCCGCCGGCAGTGCCGATGAGCTGCGCGCACAGACCGGGGAAAGCAACCTGGAAGATGCCTTCGTCAAGGCAATCGGTACCGAAGAAGGATTGCACGCATGAGTTCGTTCGCCACGCTGTTGACCGTGATGCGCAAGGAACTGCGCGATCTCTCCCGTGACCGTCGCACGCTCGCGCTGACGCTGCTGCTGGGGCCGCTGTTGTACCCGGTACTGATCCTGGGCATGAGCAAACTGGCCGAAAGCCGGGTCAAGACGCAGATCGAGCAGCCGCTGGAAATCCCGATGATCGGCGGCGAGCATGCCCCCAATCTGGTGCGTTTCCTGGCATCGCAGGGTCTGAATGCGACCGAGGCACCGAAAGACCTCACCGAGGCGATCCGCAGCCAGCGCATTGATGTGGCGCTGCGCATCAGCCCGGACTTCGGCAAGGACTGGGCCGACGGCCGCCCGGCGCTGGTCGAGATCATCAAGGACAGCACCCGCCGCGCCGCCGATATTCCCAGCAGTCGCCTGGAGGCGGCACTGGGCGGCTACAGCCAGCAGGTCGGTGCGCTGCGCCTGCTGGCGCGCGGTATCGATGCACAGGTGGCGCGACCGCTGGACGTCGCCGCACAGGATCTGGCCACCGCCGAAGCCAAGCGCGGCATGATGCTGTCAGTGCTGTTGCCGATCCTGCTGACCATCACCTCGTTCCTGGGCGGCGCCTACCTGGTGATGGACACCACGGCCGGCGAGCGTGAGCGGCAATCGCTGGAGCCGCTGCTCGCCACCCCCGCACCGCGCAGTGCGATCGTCAGCGGCAAGATCGCCGCAGCCTGCGCTGTCGGTGTGGCATCGCTGTTGCTGACCCTGGCGGCCTTCAAGATCAGCGCGCAGCTTTCCTCGGGCGGGGTAGGCCGGCAGCTCAACATGGGTTTCCTGCCGATGCTGCAGATGCTGCTGATCATGCTGCCGATGCTGTTCATCGGTACGTCGCTGCTGACCTTCCTCTCGGCCGCCGCCAAAAGCATGAAAGAAGCCCAGAGCCACATGACCTGGCTGATGCTGCTGCCGATGCTGCCGGGGTATGCGCTGATGGTGTACCCGATCAAGAGTGAGCTGTGGCAGTTCGCGGTGCCGTTCCTGGCACAGAACCAGATGCTGCTCAAGATCATCCGCCACGAAGCGATCAGCCCACAGATGTGGGCGGTCTACCTCGGTGCGGGCTTCGGGCTGGCGGCGCTGTTCTGGTATGCCGCGGTGCGCCGCTACCATCAGGAGCGGTTGGCGATTTCGGGTTGATCCACGAAGGGCTCCGAAAGGGGCCCTTCTTCAGGGGTGGATTCGCATGACGACAGCGCGCCTCAGCGCTTGACCGGTGAGGCGCGGTCCGTGTTGGATACGACACATGGGATCACTGGTAGAGGCTGCACTCGCAGGCGATCTGCGCTTACCGCGATGCTGTCCGGCTAGATTGATGGGTGACGAGCTTTCGGAGACGGAGAGCGAGCCCGCCCATGCATATCGATGACAATCTTGTCGTGTTGTACGTTTTCAGCGTGGTCGTGATGATCGCCATGCCAGGCCCTGTTGCGGTGTTCGTGGCAGGCACCGGCATCGTCGGTGGACCGAAGCTGGCGCTTCGGGCGATTGCCGGCACCAACGCTGGCTCCCTCGTACTGATCGTGCTGTCGATGCTGGTCGTCCAAGGGCTGCTGTCCATCAATGAGACGATGTTTACCTTGCTCAAAGGCGGCGGCGCCCTCTACATCGGCTATCTCGGCTACCAGATGCTGCACGATGCCGGAAGGGCGGCGGCGGCCACGCCGGTGGCGACGCACGGGAGTTTCACAAAGGGCTTCGTGATGTCGATCTCGAACCCTAAAGACATCATCTTCTTCGCATCGTTCTTTCCGCAGTTCCTCGAGATCACGCCTCAGCCAACGGTGAGCCTGGGGCTGCTGACCGGACTGTGGATCGTGCTGGACTTCGCCACCCTGATGACGGTCTGCCTGTTGGTCCGGCGGTTGGTGAAACCAAACGTGCACCGGGGGATGCTGCGCGTCTCAGGCGTCTTGCTGATGCTGATTGCCCTGCTCGGCGTGGGGATGGCAGGGCGTGATCTCGTCAGCGCTGGGTTGCCCGCCACCATGGCGTTGCAAGAACCTTCGACTGCCCTATAGCGGCAGTGCTGCATGCGCCACTGAAATCAGAAAAAAGGCCCGGATCACTCCGGGCCTTTCGTCATACCAGCTTACGTCGCGATCAGCCGCCTTCCGGCGCGAAGGCAAGCGTGCGGCGCGTGGTGACCGGTGCACCGACCGGTTCGAACTTCCAGCGTTTGACGGCATTGAGTGCTTCGCGGTCGAACACGCGGGCCGGGGTGGCGCGCAGCACGCGGGCGGCGGTCACCGAGCCGTCGGTGCCGACGGTGAGTTCGATCAGGACTTCGCCGGAGGTGCCCGAACGCAGCGCGTCGGCCGGGTAGCGCGGGGCGGGCGTGCTGACCGGGCGCAGGCTTGGTGCGGCGGCGGCCTGGCGGGTCGCCGCAGCCTGCTGGGCGGCCGCCTGCTGCTGGCGCTGTTCGGCCTCGCGACGGGCGTTGGCCTGGCGCTCGGCATCCTGCGTATCACGGCGCGCGGCTTCCTGCTGGGCAGCAATCTGGCGCGCGGCCTCGGCTTCGGTGGTCTGCTGCTGCGCCAGGCGCTGTTGTTCCACCAGCTGCTTGGCGCGGGTCTCGGCGTCCTTCTTGACCTTGTCGGTCTCTTCCTGGGTGCGCTTGAGCGCAGTCTGCATGCTGCCGCTGATGCCCTGCTTCAGGCGGGGCAACGCCGGGGCGGTCGGGTCGACTTTCTCGATCAGCGCGACCAGGCGCTGGGTCTCAGCGAAGTCTTCGCGGCCCAGGTTCTGCTCGGCGGCAATCAGGGTGTACGGCAGCAGATCGGTCAACGCACTCTTGACCGAGGCATCATCCGGGGTCTTGTCACGCAGCGCCAGGTAATACTCGATGGCGTTGTCGCCGGCCGGGGCGTACATGCGGTTCTCGCGCAGCGCCTTGCCGGCCAGCTCGCGCAGTTCTTCGGTGCCCAACGATTGGACCTTGGCCGACACCGCCGGTGCGGCCGGCGCAGCAGTGGGGGCTGCCGGTGCCGCAGGCGCGGCCGGTACGGTTTCGTCCTTGCCCGAGCAGGCGGACAGGGCCACCAGCAGGATCATCGGCGCGAACAGCCGCGCCGGGCCATGAGTCTTGACGTGCGACATCCAACTCCCCTTTGAAGACGACGATACGTAGGGCCTGATGCGGTCAGGCCGACCGAAGGCCATGGACGTTTCCCGACGTCCACGGCGGACCCGCAGGTGTGCAATCTAGCATCACCCCGCCCGGCCCGGGGGCCGGGCGGCCAGGGCAGGGGGCATCCTCACCGATGCCGCTGCTGCCGGGCAAGCCTCAGTGAGACAACGTCTTGCTCGGCGTCCCGTTCATCAGCTTGTCGGTGTAGGCGATACCGATCGCCGACAGGATGAAGGCGGCATGGATGATGGTCTGCCACATCACGCCGGTGGAGGTCATGGGCGAGCACTTGAAGGCTACGGCGGCCGTGGGCCCGGCGGCTGCGACAGCGGCCGAAACGGCCTGCAGGTACGCGTCGCTGTTGCACGATGGCAGCCCATCCAGATTGCCAGCTGCAATGAAGGTCTTCAGCAGGTGGATCGAGGAGATGCCGATGATCGACAGCGCCAGCTTCACCTTCAACACGCTCGCATTGACGTGGCTCAGCCACTCCGGCTGGTCGGGGTGGTTTTCCAGGCGCAGGCGCGATACGAAGGTCTCGTAGCCGCCCACGATGACCATCACCAGCAGGTTGGAGATCATCACCACGTCGATCAGGCCCAGCACCAGCAGCATGATCTGCTGCTCGCCCATCTCATTGGCCTCGTGCAGCAGGTGCCACAACTCCTTGCCGAACAGGAACACATAGACGCATTGCGCCAGGATCAGGCCCAGGTACAGCGGCAGCTGCAGCCAGCGCGAGGCGAAGATCAGGGAAGACAGGGGACTGATGGGGGTCTGGGTCGAGCTCATGCTGGAATGCTGCGTTGCGGGGACGGCGCAGCGTAACGGTCCGGCTTGACCCTGCCAAGCCGAATGACGGACTAGACTCGGTATTCCCAATCCGCGAGCCGTCGCCATGATCGACCTGTACTACTGGCCTACCCCGAATGGCCACAAAGTCACGCTGATGCTGGAGGAGACCGGCCTGCCGTACCGGATCCAGCCGGTGAACATCGGCGCCGGGGACCAGTTCACGCCCGACTTCCTGGCGATCTCACCCAACAACAAGATGCCGGCGCTGGTCGACCACCAGCCCACCGACGGCGGCGCGGCGCAGAGCGTGTTCGAGTCCGGCGCCATCCTGCTGTACCTGGCCGAAAAGACCGGCCGCTTCCTGCCGGCCGACAGCCGCGGCCGGGTGGCGGTGCTGGAATGGCTGTTCTGGCAGATGGCCGGCCTTGGCCCGATGAGCGGTCAGATGGGCCATTTCAACGTCTACGCGCCCGAAAAGATTCCCTATGCGATCGAGCGCTACAACAACGAAGTGCGCCGCCTGCACGGGGTGATGGACAAGCGCCTGGCGCAGAGTGCCTACCTCGGCGGCGATGACTACAGCATCGCCGACATGGCCAGCTACCCGTGGATCGGGGCCTACGACACGCTTCCGGTCGATTTCAGCGCCTTCCCGAACCTCAAGCGCTGGCATGACGCGATCGCTGCGCGCCCGGCCACCCAGCGGGCCTACGCCCTGCGCGAGAAGGTGAACCCGCAGGCCGGCAAGCCGCTCAGCGACGAAGAGCGCAAGCACCTGTTCGGCCAGCGTTGAAGCGGTGCTCACCTGCCAGGTCGTGCCGGCCGCTGGCCGGCTCCCCGCAGCGGTGGGCGCGCCCGGACGCCCGCCATCCCCGGCACGACCGGAACGGTTTTGGTTAGGATGAAGCGTTCCCCGTGCCGTTTTCCTGGCCGGGGACTGCCCAGACGCTCCCGGAACCCTCCATGCGCCACCTGTTTGCTTCGCTCGCCCTGATGCTCGCCTCGACCTCGATCGCCCACGCTGAAAAACTGACCCTGGATGCCATCACCGGCCCGCTGCCGTTGTCCGGCCCGACCCTGATGAAACCCAAGGTGGCCCCGGACGGCTCGCAGGTCAGCTTCCTGCGCGGCAAGGACGCCGACCGCAACCAACTGGACCTGTGGGCGTACGACATCGCCAGCGGCCAGACCCATCTGCTGGTGGATTCCAAGGTGGTGCTGCCCGGCACGGAAACCCTGAGCGACGCCGAGAAGGCCCGCCGCGAGCGCCAGCGCATCGCCGCGATGACCGGCATCGTCGATTACCAGTGGTCGCCGGATGCACGCACGTTGCTGTTCCCGCTCGGCGGCGAGCTGTACCTGTACGACCTGAGCAAGCAGGGCAAGGCCGCGGTGCGCCAGCTCACCCATGGGGAAGGCTTCGCTACCGATGCCAAGCTGTCGCCGAAGGGCGGCTTCGTCAGCTTCGTGCGTGCCCGCAACCTGTGGGTGATCGATCTGGCCAGTGGCCAGCAGATCCAGCTCACCGACGATGGCAGCAACACCATCGGCAATGGCGTAGCGGAGTTCGTCGCCGATGAGGAAATGGACCGCCACACCGGTTACTGGTGGGCGCCGGATGACTCGGCGATCGCCTTCGCCCGCATCGATGAATCGCCTGTGCCGGTGCAGAAGCGCTACGAGATGTATGCCGACCGCACCGAGATGATCGAGCAGCGCTACCCGGCGGCTGGCGACCACAACGTCACCGTCAAACTGGCGGTGATCGCGCCGCGCCGCAACGCCACGCCGCGCTGGATCGACCTGGGCCGCAACCCCGATATCTACCTGGCCCGCGTCGATTGGCGCGACCCGAAGCACCTGACCTTCCAGCGCCAGTCGCGCGACCAGAAGACGCTCGAACTGATCCAGACCGAACTGGCCAGCGGCCAGCAGCGCACGCTGGTGACCGAAACCTCGCCGACCTGGGTACCGCTGCACAACAGCCTGCGCTTCCTCAAGCAGGGCGGCTTTGTGTGGTCGTCCGAGCGTAGTGGCTTCGAGCACCTGTACCGCATCTCCGATGACGGCAAGACCGTCACCGCACTGACCGCCGGTAACTGGCCGGTGGACGAACTGCTGGCCGTGGACGAAGATGCTGGCAAGGTCTACTTCCGCGCCGGCATGGACAGCCCGCGCGAAAGCCAGCTGTACGCCGTGTCGCTGCAGGGTGGGGTGCCGAAGCGCCTCTCCCAGGCCCCGGGCATGCACACCGCCAGCTTCGCGCGCAACGCCAGCGTCTACGTGGACAGCTGGTCCAACACCACCACGCCGCCGCAGATCGCGCTGCACCGTGCCAACGGCGAGAAGATCGCCACCCTGGTCGAGAACAATCTTGAAGACCCGGCGCATCCGTACGCACGCTATCTCGATGCGCAGCGCCCGGTCGAGTTCGGCGCCCTGACCGCCGCCGACGGCAAGACAGAACTGAACTACAGCCTGATCAAGCCGACCGGTTTCGATCCGGCCAAGCGCTATCCGGTCGTGGTGTACGTCTATGGCGGCCCGGCCTCGCAGACGGTCACCAACAGCTGGCCCGGCCGTGGCGATCACCTGTTCAACCAGTACCTGGCCCAGCAGGGCTACGTGGTGTTTTCGCTGGACAACCGCGGTACCCCACGCCGTGGCCGTGATTTCGGCGGTGCGCTGTACGGCGTGCAGGGCACGGTGGAAGTGGCTGACCAGCTGCGCGGCGTGGCCTGGCTGAAGCAGCAGGCCTGGGTTGATCCGGCGCGCATCGGTGTGCAGGGCTGGTCCAATGGCGGCTACATGACCCTGATGCTGCTGGCCAAGGCCTCCGACAGCTACGCCTGCGGCGTGGCCGGTGCACCGGTGACCGATTGGGGCCTGTACGACACCCACTACACCGAGCGCTACATGAACCTGCCGGGCAACAACCCGAAGGGCTATGAAGACGCGCGCGTGCTGGCGCATATCGACGGCCTGCGCTCGCGGCTGCTGCTGATCCACGGCATGGCCGATGACAACGTGCTGTTCACCAACTCCACCGTGTTGATGAGCGCGTTGCAGAAGCGCGGCCAGCCGTTTGAACTGATGACCTATCCCGGTGCCAAGCACGGCCTGTCGGGCAGCAACGCGCTGCACCGCTACCGCCTGGCCGAGGACTTCCTGGGGCGCTGCCTGGCGCCCTGATCCGCCGTTGCTGCCACCGGCCTGACAAGGAGTTTGCCGATGACATTGCCGCCCGCACTTCCTGGTACCAGCGTGCGCACCGGTTGGTGGCGCCGTCACTGGCGCTGGGCCATGCCAGTGGCGGTGGTGGTCGGCATGGCGGCGGCAGCGGGCGCGGTGTGGTTCGCGCTGTCCCAGTGGGCGTACTGGAGCAAATCCAGCACGCCCTACCAGGAGGCCATGCGCCGCGCGCGCTGCAACGTCGAGCTGGTTGAAGCGCTGGGTGAGCCCCTGCGCGATGGCTACCTGCCGGCCGGCTCGATGCATTCCAATGGCCAGAGCCAGTTCGTGATCGGGGTGAGCGGTCCACAAGGGAAGGGCCGCCTGTTCCTCAATGCCAAGCGCAGTGGCGAGCACTGGGACTACCCGATGCTGTATGTGGTCACCGATGCCAACGACGCCATCGATCTGACCGCGCTGGATGATGCCGAGGCCGCCGAGCGCTGTGCGTTGGCCGAGTGCCGCGCCAAGGGCGAGTGTCCGCCGTCGCTCAGTCTTTAGCCTTTCGAATCCGAAATGACGGATGGTTTCGTTGATACCGTGATGCCGCGCGGCGTTCCGCGCACCTGCTGCCGTTAGCCTCGATGCACCTGCCCGGTCGGGCAACGCTGCAGGCGAGGTGGAGACGTGAAACGCATCCTGTGTGGTTGGTTGATCGCGGTGTGTGGCGTGTTGCTGGCGTCGACGACCTGGGCGGCGGTACCGTTCATCGAGGTGCCCGCCGACGGATGGGATCCTGGACCGGAGGCGCGCAAGCGCTACTCCAAGGGCATTTTCGACTGGGCCCGGCGGGTAGAGGTGCACCGTGCTGCGCTGGCGGCTGACCAGCTTCAGGTCGATCTGTTTGACGGCATTCTCGTCGTCAACCGTATGCGCGCTGCCAATAGTGAGACGGACATTACACCGCTCTATCAGGCCATCGGAACGGGACGGGAAGTCAATCGTGAAGCCACGTCGTCGCGGCAGCTGTGGGTGGGTGAAGTGGTCGGTGGGCGTGGTGCAGGGGGCATGCCTCAGATTGTCCACGTTGTCGAAATGGAAAATGGCGAGTTGATGACGAGCTTCACCCGAGGTCATCTTCGTTACCAGCTGTTCGGGAACCTGTTGGTGCGCAGTGATCTGCGGAGGCTGCCGAACGAGGCACCCACGGTGCGCGACCCATATCCGGTGGATCCGCTCATTCTCGACCAAGTCACTCAGTCCGCTGAGCGATCCACTATCCGGGTCGCCTTCGGCTATGGGAACAAATCACTGGCGGATGGGAGAGAGCAGATCTTTAGCATGATGCAAAGAGCTGTCGCACATGCAAATGAAGGATTTCGAGAGAGCGGAGTTCTCGTTGACCTGCAGCGGGCGGGAAATGCGCTCCCCGGATATGCCGAATCGACCGTGTTGCAGGCGCTGGACGATCTAGCGTTAGGCATCGAAGGGCCGCTCTGGCTCGTCCATAGAATGCGGCAGATGGAGAAAGCGGATCTCATCTTGATGATCGTCGATACAGACGACGCACCTACTGTTTGCGGCCAGGCACAGCGCTTGCTGGCAACGAAGGAGACGGCGTTTGCGGTGGTGGAGCGGAACTGCCTTGCAGACGAGAAGAACAGCCTTGCTCATGAAATTGGCCACTTGCTTGGCGCCGATCATGACCTGGCGCATGCCTCCGTCCATCCTCCGAAATTCGAATATGGCCACGGCTATCAGGCGCCGCTGAACACGCCTGATCGTTGGCGGACAGTGATGGCGTACGATTGCAGCGACCGCGAATGCGGTCGTATCAATCGATGGTCTTCGCCAAGCGGAAGTCACAATGGACTACCCGCCGGAACGGCGCGGCAACATCACAACGCACGCGTGCTGAACGAGACGCGTGCCACGATTGCGGCCTTCTATCCAGACCCTTGATCATTGCCTACAGGCGAGAGAACTACGCAATGTGCCTAGCGTTAGCTAGTGAAATTCCATTCATCATGCCAGCGTTGAAACGTGGAAAGCCGGGTCGGGCAATGTCCGGCAATGCTCCAAGCGAGGTGGAGACGTGAAACGCATCCTGTGTGGTTGGTTGATCGCGCTTTGTGGTGTGTTGCTGGCGTCGACGACGTGGGCGGCGGTACCGTTCATCGAGGTGCCCGCCGATGGATGGGACCCCGGGCCGGAGGCGCGCAAGCGCTACTCTACCGGAATGTACGACTGGGCACGGAGGGTCAAGGTGGACCGGACCGCACTGGCCTCCGATCGGATCCAGGTCGATCTGTTCGACGAGGTGCTCGTTATCGAACGTACGTCCCTCATCGCCACCGAGCCGGAGGATGTTCCTCTGTATGTGGCGGAAGGCAGCACACATGTTGTCCAGCGCTCGCCCACATCGCGGCGACTTTGGACAGGAACGATCATCGGGGTGCGCGGGCCTGGGGGAATACCGAGCACCGTGGACATCACCGAACTGGGCAACGGCGACTTCATGTCCAGTTTTTCACGGGGCCACATGCTGTATCAGCTATTTGGGGATCTACTGTTGCGCATCGATCTGCGTCGGGTTCCCAATGAGGCACCCACGGTGCGCGACCCATATCCTGTCGACCCGTTCATTCTCGACACCGCCGGCCAGCCTCCCGGCGCGGCATGACCTCCGGCCAATTGCCCCCGACCCGCCAAGTGCGTAGGGTCGCAGGCATCCTGCCCTGGAGTTCCTGCATGAAGCCGCTTGTCCTTGCTGTTGCGTTGGCCCTGTCCGTTCCCGCCGCGCTGTCGGCCCCGCCGGCGTTGGCCGCCCCGGCTGCCGCCAAGCCCGCCGCTTCGCCCGCATGGGTCACCCGCAGCAACCAGCTGGCGCAGATCCTGCTGGATGCGCAGGGCCCGTTCCAGCCGGAAGAGACCGGCTTCTTCGGCGTGCCGGGCTATGACGACAAGGTGGCCGACTTCGGCCCCGACAACGGTGCCCGCTACCGCGCGGCGATGGCCAAGGCGCGCAGTGAACTGCAGGCCAAGCTTGCCACCGAGCGCGATCCCAACGTCCGCCAGGACCTGGCGATCATGATCGCCGCCGCCAACCAGAACATCGAAGGCAGCGAACTCAACGAGAAGTACCTGCTGCCGTGGAGCGACACCCCGCAGACCGTGTTCAGCGGCCTCAACCTGCTGCTGTCCGACCAGGTGCCCACCGAGCGCCGAGCCAAGGCGCTGGATCGCCTGAAGGCCTACGCCGGGCTTGCCCCGGGCACGCAGCCGGTGACCACCCTGTCGCGCCAGCGCTATGAAGAACGCCTGGGCGACAAGACCCTGCTGCAGCCGACGAAGATCGAAGTCGAGCAGTCGCTGGCCAACGTGGACACCTACATCACCGGCATCGAACAGCTGTTCGGCAAGTACAAGGTGGCCGGCGCCGAGCAGGCGCTGCAGACCATCGCCAGCCAGCTGCGCGAGTACCGTGATTGGACCCGCCGTGAAGTGCTGCCCAAAGCCCGCACCGATGCGCGCCTGCCCGAGCCGCTGTATGCCTACCAGCTCAAGCGCGTGGGCATCGACATCGCCCCGGCGCTGCTGATGCAGCGGGCCCAGCTGGAGTTCATGGAGACCCGCTCGGCGATGCGCCAGCTGGCGCCGCTGGTGGTGCAGGCCAAGGGCCTGAAGGTCGCCGACAGCACCGATCCGGTGGCGGTGGTGCGTGCGCTCAAGGGCGACAAGATTCCCGACGATCAGCTCGAGCACCACTACCGCGGCGTGATCGATGCGATCGACCCGATCATCCGCAAGGAAAAGATCGTCGACGTGCCGCAGCGTCCGATGCAGATGCGCCTGGGCTCGGCCGCCGAAAGCGCCGCCTCGCCGGCACCGCACTTCCTGCCGGCGCCGCTGGTCGGCAATACCGGGCAGCAGGGCACTTTCGTGTTGCCGCTGGGCAACCCGGCCGCCGGCGACAAGGCCGCGCAGTACGACGATTTCAACTTCGGCTCGGCCGCCTGGACGCTGAGCGCGCATGAAGGCCGCCCGGGCCACGAACTGCAGTTCACCGCGATGGTCGAGCGCGGCATCTCGCTGGCCCGCACGATGTTCGCCTTCAATTCGGTCAACGTGGAAGGCTGGGCGCTGTATGCCGAAGCGGAGATGGTGCCGTACGAGCCGCTGGACGGTCAGCTGATCGCGCTGCAGTTCCGCCTGCTGCGGGCCGCGCGCGCGATGCTGGACCCGATGCTCAACCTGGGTCAGATCGACCGGGCCAACGCCGAGCGCGTGCTGATCGATGAGGTCGGCCTGTCCAAGGCGATGGCCACGCAGGAGCTGGACCGCTACATGGTGCGCATGCCCGGCCAGGCCGGCAGCTACTTCTACGGCTACACCCGGATTCTTGAGCTGCGCATGCAGACCGAGCTGGCGCTGGGCGATCGCTTCGACCGGTTGGCGTTCAACAACTTCCTGCTCGATCAGGGCCTGCTGCCGCCGGACCAGCTGGCCAAGGCCGTCAATGACGTCTTCGTGCCGAAGTACAAAAGCGCGGCCAAGCGCTGACGCGTTTGCGGTAGGCACCGACCGTTGGTCGGTGCGCTATCCCAGCAGCCACGACCAACGGTCGTGGCCTACCGCGGTCTTCGTTAGCGCTGCGGCGTGATCGTCTGCGTCGGCAGGCGCGGCGCCGGCGGCGGATTCGGGACCCAGATGGCCACACCGGCCGCGCGCTTCTGCGTGGTCGGGATGCCGATGCCCACACCACCGCCCACGTGCGAGCCGTAGCTGCCCGCACCGACGGACATGCCGACTGGCGAGCCGCTGGAACCCACGCCCATCAGGATCACGCCGTTGGCCCCGAGGGCGGCGGCCTCACGCTTGAGCCGCATGACCGCGGCATCGGTCTGGCCCTGCGTGCCGAAACCCACCGCGCTGGCCGATTCGAGCTGGGCGATTTCCTGCGACCCGGCCGGCGGAGTGGAGTAGATCTGCACCGTGGCCGGATCGACCGGCGCACGCGCCTGGCCGAGCATGACCTTGGAGGTACTGGCGCAGCCGGCGCTGAGCAGCGCCAGGCCCAGCAATGCAGCGCATCGGATGTTCATGGCGTTACCCCTGTGTGTGATGGCTGGGATGATCGGCGCTGGCGACTGAATCGGTCCCAACCCCTGCCAGCGCACCCTAGCACCGGCCCGGTGAGGCCCCCGCCAACGGCGTCTCGCTGCCGCTTGCGCCTGCGCCGGGAACCGCTATGGTGGGCCACGCATTCACCTCAAGGAGCCGGGCATGGGATTGATCAGTCTGTTGTGGGGCATCGTCGCGCTGCTCTGGATGATTGTGGCCCTGATCCCGCTGCTGGGGTGGGGCAACTGGTTCCTGATCCCGTTCGCGGCGGTGGGCGCGGTCATCGCCGCGATCGGCATCCTGTTCACCCACGCCAGCAAGCGCGGCCGGGCCTGGACCGGGCTGGTGCTCAACGGCATCGTGGTGGTGGTGGGCATCGTCCGGCTGGGGCTGGGTGGCGGCATCATCTGAGCGGCCCGTGCGCGGCCCGGGTGCGACCGACCGTCGCAGCTCACGGCCGCCCGGTACCATCGGCGTAGAATGACCGGCTGCCGCATCCGGCTCTGCCGGCGGTCCACGCCCGTCCGGGCGCTCTCCCTGCACCGATGATCATTCGTCCTCGTCCCCACGGCTGGCAACTGCTCTACATCCTGCGCGGCTCCATCGTTCCGGCGGTGGCCCCGAAGGTGGTGGCGATCCTGCTGCTGTCGATCGCGGTGGCTGCCCTGGCCGAGCTGTGGCACCCGCCGGGCATCGAGCGCGTCTCGGTGGCACCGTTCACGCTGCTGGGCCTGGTGCTGTCGATCTTCCTGAGCTTCCGCAACAACGCCTGCTTCGAGCGCTGGTGGGAAGGCCGCAAGCTGTGGGGCCAGCTGATCTATGAATCCCGCAGCCTGGCCCGCCTGTGCCAGGCGCTGCTGGTCGACGATCCTGCGCTGCGCGACCGCGTGTGCCGGCTGTGCATCGGCTTCGCGCATGCGTTGGCCGCCCGCCTGCGTGGCCGCGACATGGCGCTGGCGGCGCTGCCGTGGGTGCCCGAGGCCGATCGCGCGCGGTTCGGCCAGCGCCTCAACGCGCCCGACCAGCTGCTGGCGATGATCGCCGCCGATCTCGCCCAGGCGCTGCGCGCCGGCCAGCTTGATCCGTTCCTGTACACCCAGTTCGAAACGCGCCTGCATGCACTGTCCAGCATCCAGGCCGGTTGCGAGCGCATCCTGACCACGCCGCTGCCGTTCGCCTACACGCTGCTGCTGCACCGCTGCGCATGGCTGTTCTGCGTGCTGCTGCCCTTCGGCCTGGCCAGCTCGCTGGGCTGGGCCACTCCCGTGGTCTCGGCCGTGCTCGCCTATGCGTTCTTCGGCCTGGACCAGCTCGGCGAGGAGATGGAAGAACCCTTCGGGCTGGAATCCAACGACCTGCCGCTGGATGCCATGGTGCGCACCATCGAGATCGACCTGCTCGACAGCCTGGGCGTCCAGCCGCTGCCCGAGCCGCTGCAACCGCGGCACTACCAGCTGCAGTAGTTCCTGCACTCCTTCCTGCATTCCGTTCCGGAGTTCCTCATGGCACACCCCGACTACCGCCCCCGCCGCATGCGTCACGACGAGTTCTCGCGCCGTCTGATGCGCGAGAACACGCTGACCACCGACGACCTGATCTATCCGGTGTTCGTGCACGAGCTGGCCGGCCGCGCGCCGGTGGCCTCGATGCCGGGCGTGGAACGGCTGTCGATCGACGAGCTGCTGAAAGTGGCGGAAGAAGCGCTGGAGCTGGGCATTCCGGTGATCGACCTGTTCCCGGTGATCGATCCGGCCGGCAAGTCGCTCGATGCCGCGGCGGCATGGGACGAGAACGGCCTGGCACAGCGCGCCATCCGCGCATTGAAGTCGCGCTTCCCCGAGCTGGGCGTGATGACCGATGTCGCGCTGGATCCGTACACCACGCACGGCCAGGACGGCATCATCGATGACAAGGGCTATGTGCTCAACGACATTACCGTGGAGGCGCTGGTCAAGCAGTCGCTGTCGCATGCCGAAGCGGGCGTGGACATCATTTCGCCCTCGGACATGATGGACGGCCGCATCGGTGCGATCCGCCGTGCGCTCGATGCCGCCGGCCAGGTCAATGTGCGGATCATGGCCTACTCGGCCAAGTACGCCTCGGCGTTCTACGGCCCGTTCCGCGACGCGGTCGGCAGCTCCACCGGCCTCGGCAAGGCGGACAAGAAGACCTACCAGATGGACCCGGCCAACGGCGACGAGGCCATGCGTGAGATCGCGCTGGACCTGGAAGAGGGCGCGGACATGGTGATGGTCAAGCCGGGCATGCCCTACCTGGACCTGGTGCGCCGGGTGAAGCAGCAGTTCGGCGTGCCGACCTTCGCCTATCAGGTCAGTGGCGAGTACGCGATGATGAAGGCGGCCTTCGCCAATGGCTGGCTGGACGAGCGGGCGTGCGTGATGGAGTCGTTGATCGGCTTCAAGCGCGCCGGCGCCGATGGCGTGTTGACCTATTTCGCCCCGCAGGTGGCGCGTTGGCTGCGTGAGCGCTGACAATACGCGCCCACCCGATACAGGACGACGATGATGCAGACGATGGGATGGCTACAGTGGGTGACCTGGACGGCCGGTGTGCTGGCCTTCGCCGTGGTGATCGGGCTGGTGATCCGTGGCGTGCGCCGCGCCGCGCGGCAGGCACCGGAGCAACCCTCCGCCGCGGCCCGCATCGCCCGTGAGGCGCAGCTGTCGCCCGCCTTGCAGGCACAGCTGGCCGCGTTGAACCAGCGCAAGGATCACGGCGAGATCAGCGAAGCGCAGTACGAGCAGCTGCGCGCGGAGCTGCTGCAGGGCCATTGACCCTGGGCGGCGCCGCCTCCACGGGTAGAGCGACGCCAAGCGTCGCTGCCCTTCGGCCCCGCAACATCAACCGCAGCCCGGACCCTGCGGCGCTGACGGCGCCTTGATCCGGTACAGATCCAGCCCGCCGGCACGCGGTGCGCGTGCCATGCCAGCCAGGACCATCTCCGACGGCTTCGACGCGTCCACCACCGGCGCACCGGTCTGGCCGTCGGCGGTATTGAACGACAGTGTCAGCGGCACCGCCGCCTGGCGGTGATCGCAGCTCGCCAGCAGGACCTTCCAATGCCCGTCGCTCGCGCGGGTGAACGCCAGTGCGCCGTCATTGTCCAGCCACGCCGCCCCAAGTTCGTCGGCGGCCGTGTTGAGCGGGGCCGGCAGGGCCTGCGCGGTACCGAATTCCTCGCCCTGCACGGGCGCCAGATACAGATCGAAGCCGCCCTGGGTGGCTGTGCCATTGCGTGAGAACAGCAGCGTGCGCCCATCCGGACGCAGCGCGGGCGCCCGTTCGTCGTCGCGCGTGTTGAGCGCCGGCAGGGCCTGCACGGCCTCGATGGTGCCGTCGGCGGTCACCGGGGCACGGTACAGATCGAAGCCGCCTTTTCCGCCGCTGCGGTCGGAGGCGAAGTACAGCCAGCGGCCATCGTGGCTGAAGTACGGGTCGCGCTCGTCATTGGCGCTGTTGAGCGCGAGCGGGGCAGGGTCCTGCCAGCGCCCCTCGCGCAGCACCGCCTGCCACAGGTCCCAGCCCCCCTTTCCGCCGGGTCGGTCGCTGGCCCAGACGATGCGCTGGCCATCCGCTGCGATCGTGGCCTGCGCCTCGTTGGCCTTGGTCGAGACCACGCCCATGCCCTCGATGCCGAATTCGGAAAGCGCCATCGCGGCGGGTGTGCAGAGTAAACTGGCGCTCAGCGCGAGCAGAGACAATGGAATGCGCATCATCGCGTCCGTTGGGGTTTGCGTTCCATTCTAGGCCCGGAGCAGGAAACCCATGACCGACCGTTACGCCGTATTCGGCCAGCCCATCGCGCATTCGCAGTCGCCGCACATCCATGCCACGTTCGGCCGGCAGGAAGGCCTGGCGCTGGACTACCGTGCGATCGAGGCATCGCCGGGCGAGTTCCTGGCGGCCCTGGACGCCTTTGCCGCCGAGGGGGGCGTGGGCGCCAACATCACCGCGCCGCACAAGGAAGCCGCCTTCGCGCTGTGCACCACGCTGACCTCGCGCGCGCGCCGCGCCGGTGCGGTCAACACGCTGCTGCGCAAGGGCGATCGCTGGCATGGCGATACCACCGATGGTATCGGCCTGGTCCGGGATCTCACCGACCGTCACGGCCTGGACCTGCGTGGCCGCCGCACCCTGTTGATCGGCGCCGGTGGCTCGGCCCGCAGCGTGGCCCCGGCCCTGCTGGATGCCGGCATCCTGGAGCTGGTGGTGGTCAACCGCACCCCCGAGCGCGCCGACGCGCTGATCGATGCGATGGGTGAGCCGGGTCGCGCCATCACCCGCTACTGGGAAGACATCCGCGAGCTGGGCGATTTCGAGCTGATCATCAATGCCACCTCGGCCGGCCGCGACCGCGCCGCGGAGTTCAAGCTGCCGCTGTCGCTGGTCAACAGCATGACCACCGCGGTCGACCTCAACTACGGCGAGGCCGCGATTGCCTTCACTGCGTGGGCGCGCTCGGCCAGCTGCCGCAACATCGTTGATGGCTTGGGCATGCTGGTCGAACAGGCGGCGGAGAGCTTCCTGCAGTGGCACGCCGTGCGCCCGCAGACCGATGCGGTCTACACCGAGCTGCGGACCCAACTGGCCCCGCTGGCCGGCGAGGACTGAGCCGGTGGACATGGATCTGCTGATCTCGATGCTGACCATGGTGGGCGTGCGCCTGCCGGTACTGATCGCGCTGGCGATCGCGGTGGTCTGGGTGGTGGATACCCCGCGCGGCGCGATCCGCAGCGTGGCATTGGCTGCGCTGGGCGTGATGGCGCTGACCACCCTGGCCGGCCTGGTGCTGAACCTGGTGCCGATGTGGATGGTGCAGCAGGGCAACTACGAGAATCTGCAGCTGATGTCCAAGCTGCTCGGTGCCGGCCACTTCGCGCTCAATCTGTTCGAGGCGCTCGCGCTGGTGCTGCTGGTCTGGGCGATGACCCGCGCGCTGCGCGGCCGCGCCGTTCCCCCCACTGCGCCGCTGCCGCCACGCTGAGGGGTGCAGCCACCTGTCGCGGCCCACAGTATTGGCGTGGGCCGCGTCACGGATATGAACCGGCGCGGAAAATGGCGCCGGTCACGGCCCCCGGGTCGTGAGAAAATGGGGGCCGTGATCCAGTCAGGCAGTCCCCCGGCGTGACCGAAAAAGTTGAAGCTCCCCGCGCCCTGAACGACGAGCTCAAGGCCGGCATCCGCGACGCCTACGCCAAGCTGCAGGCCAATACGCCCGGCTTCAGTACCCGGCGCTCGCAGAGCCAGATGATCGGCGTGGTGTCGCGTGCGCTCTCGCACAGCGGCGGCGTCGGCGTGGTCGAAGCACCCACCGGCGTCGGCAAGTCGCTGGGCTACCTGACCGCCGGCGTGCCGATCGCGCTGGCGACCAAGAAGAAACTGGTGATCAGCACCGGCACCGTGGCGCTGCAGTCGCAGCTGGTCGAGCGCGACATCCCCAATTTCCTCAAGGCCACCGGCATCGAAGCCACCGTGGCGCTGGCCAAGGGCCGCACCCGTTACCTGTGCACCCGCAACGCGGCCGAAGCGCATGGCGATGGCGCGCAGGAAGGCATGTTCGACGACGAACAGCCGTTGTTCGACCGGCCGTTGGCGCCGATCGAGATGGACCTGGCGCAGTCGCTGAGCAAGGCCTTCCTGGAAGGCCGCTGGAACGGTGACCTGGACAACGCGCCGGAAACGATCAGCAACACCCTGCGCTCGCGCATCACCACGCCGGCCTCCGGCTGCGCCGGGCGCAAGTGCGCCTACTCGGCGCAGTGCGCGGTGCTGCGCTCGCGCAACACCGTGCGCGAGGCGCAGATCGTGGTGACCAATCACGCGCTGCTGTTGTCGGCGCTGTCGATCGGCGAGAGCGACAACGGCCAGCCGCTGATCGCGCCGCCCTCGGACATGCTGCTGGTGCTTGATGAAGGGCATCACATCGGCAACGTCGCCATCGACCAGGGCGCGGCCAGCCTCGCGCTGGACGAAATGGCCAAGCGCACCGGCCGTCTGCAGGTGCTGATCGCTGCGTCCTACCGCGCGGTGGACAAGGACAAGCTGGGCAACCTGCTGCCCAACGAGGCGATCGAGGCCGCCGCCAAGGTCAGCAAGCAGCTCAAGGCCTTCCGCGATGTGATCGACCGCAGCTGGCGGCCGGATCCTTCCGCGCAGGAGCCGATGTGGCGCGCTCCGAATGGCCGCTTGCCGGACATCTGGATGCCGGAGATCGAGGCCATCGCCGACGACACCCGCGCGCTGTTCAACTGGGCGCACGCCGCGCTGACGCAGGTGGCCAAAGGCAAGCCCGAGGATGCCGCGCGCGAGCGTCTGCAGCGCAACCTCGGCATGGCGCTGGAGATGATCGAGCAGCAGCACAACCTGTGGGCCGGCTGGCGCCGCGAGGACAAGGAGGGCCAGCCGCCGACCGCGCGCTGGATCACCCTCTCGCGCGATGGCGATCTGATTCTGCATGGCTCACCGGTCTCGGCCGCGAACGTGCTGCGCAAGCTGCTCTGGGACGAAGTGGACTCGGTGGTGATGACCTCGGCCACGCTCACCGGCGGTGGCGATTTCCAGGCGCTGGCGATCGACAACGGCATTCCGGCCGAGGCCGAGATGGTCTCGCTGGCCTCGCCGTTCGATCTGCCGAACCAAGCGCAGCTGATCGTGCCGGCATTCCCGGTCACCCCGGATGACAAGGAAGGTCACCCCAAGGAAATCGCGAAGTACCTGGTCAAGGAGCTGGACTGGGACAAGGGCAGCATCGTGCTGTTCACTTCGCGCTGGAAGATGGAAAAGGTGGCCGAGCTGATGCCGGCCGCGCAGCGCAAGCAGGTGCTGGTGCAGGGCGAAACCGCCAAGCAGAAGATGATCGACGAGCACCTGCGGCGTACCTCGGCCGGCGAGGGCTCGGTGCTGTTCGGGCTCAATTCCTTCGGCGAAGGCCTCGACCTGCCGGGCGAAGCCTGCACCACGGTGGTGATCACCCAGGTGCCGTTCGCGGTCCCGACCGACCCGCAGACCTCCACCCTGAGCGAGTGGTTCGAAAGCCGCGGCCTGAACGCCTTCAACCTGATCGCGATCCCGCATGCGCTGCGCACGCTGACCCAGTTCTCCGGCCGGTTGATCCGCACCTCCACCGATACCGGCCGCGTGATCATCCTCGACTCGCGGCTGCTGACCCGCCGCTATGGCAAGCGCATCATCGATTCACTGCCGCCGTTCAAGCGGGTGATCGGGTAGGCCCTGGCGCTGCGGGGCCGCTGCATCAGGGGGTGTCGCGCTGGGGCGCGGCCATCGTGTCGGGATGGCGGCAACGCTGGCTCGAATACGCCTGCCGGTAGCTCTGGCCGAAGCAGCGGACAAATGCGTCGACCACATCGAGGTTGGGCGGCCAGGCGACCTGCACCACCTCCCCGTTCGGCATCGCGAAACTGAAAAATCCGTCCTTGACGTTGGCCTCCGGCGGCGCAGGCAGGGCTGCCAGCGCCGCGCGGGCGGCGACCAGAGCCGGCCGGTCCTTCTCGATGAGAGCGATGCTGGCATCCACATACGGATTCCAGCCACCGGCATCGGGTGCGGGTTTGTAGGTCTGGCGCATGAGCGCCACCGCGCGCGCATCCTGCCCAGCCTCCGCGCGCAGCTGCGCTTCATGCCAGATCATCGTGGTGTTGCCGGCGGCCTTGGGCTGTGCACGATAGGCCGCGATGAGATCGGCAGCAGCCAACTGGCAGTCGGCTATTTCCGCCATCGGCCGCCAGCCGCCCTGCAGATCCTGATCGAATTGATCCGGGGTCAAGGCCAGCATCGCGGCGCGATCAACGGTGCATTCGTCGGCAAAGGCCGGCAATGCGGCCGCCGACAAGGCCAGTATCAGCAGGGAACGCTTGCCGTGCATCGTCACATCCTTGTGCAGAGGTCTGACCGGAGTGTTTGCCCGTGCTGCACTCAGGTCAAGCCGGGAGGTCGCGCTGGCGCGTCAGTCTTCCAGCTTCGCCAAGTCCCGCACCGCACCCTTGTCGGCACTGGTGGCCAGCAACGCATAGGCCTTCAGCGCGCCGGTGACCTTGCGCGGGCGCACCTCGCGCGGCTTCCAGCCCAGTGCATCCTGCTCGGCGCGGCGTGCGGCCAGCGTGGCGTCATCCAGCAGCAGATCGATGCGCCGTGCGGGAATGTCGATGCGGATGCGGTCGCCGTTGCGCACCAGGCCAATGGTGCCGCCCGAGGCCGCTTCCGGCGAGGCATGCCCGATCGACAGGCCCGAGGTGCCGCCGGAGAAACGGCCGTCGGTGAGCAGGGCGCAGTGCTTGCCCAGCCCCTTGGATTTCAGATAACTGGTCGGGTACAGCATCTCCTGCATGCCCGGGCCACCGCGCGGGCCTTCGTAGCGGATCACCACCACGTCGCCGGCCACCACTTCATCGGCGAGGATGCCGGCCACGGCGGCGTCCTGGCTCTCGAACACGCGCGCGTTGCCTTCGAACACGTGGATGGATTCGTCGACGCCGGCGGTCTTCACCACGCAGCCATCGACGGCCAGATTGCCGCGCAGCACCGCCAGCCCGCCTTCGGCCGAATAGGCATGCGCGACGGCGCGGATGCAGCCTTCGGCACGGTCCACGTCCAGCGTCGGCCAGCGCGTGGCCTGGCTGAAGGCGACCTGGGTCGGGATGCCGGCGGGGCCGGCACGGAAGAAATCGTGCACCTTTTCATCGGTGCTCACCGCGACATCCCAGCGTGCGATCGCCTCGGCCAGGGTGCGGCTGTGCACGGTCGGCACGTCGGTATGCAGCAGGCCACCGCGCGCGAGTTCGCCGAGGATGCCGAACACACCGCCAGCGCGATGCACATCCTCCATGTGGTACTTCGGCGTGTTCGGGGCGACCTTGCACAGCTGCGGCACACGGCGCGAGAGTTCGTCGATGGCATGCAGGTCGAAGTCCACCTCCGCTTCCTGCGCCGCGGCCAGCAGATGCAGGATGGTGTTGGTGGAGCCGCCCATGGCGATATCCAGCGTCATCGCGTTCTCGAACGCTTCGCGGGTGGCGATGCCGCGTGGCAATGCACCCACGTCTTCGCCGCCGTACCAGCGGTGGCACAGTTCCACGACCACGCGGCCGGCGCGGCGGAACAGCTGCTCGCGGTCGGCGTGGGTGGCCAGCGTGGAGCCGTTGCCGGGCAGCGACAGCCCCAGCGCTTCGGTCAGGCAGTTCATCGAGTTGGCGGTGAACATGCCCGAGCACGAGCCGCAGGTCGGGCACGCGCTGCGCTCGTACTCGGCCACCTTCTCGTCGCTGGCGCTTTCATCGGCGGCGATCACCATCGCATCCACCAGATCCAGCTTGTGCTCGGACAAGCGCGTCTTGCCCGCTTCCATCGGCCCACCGGAGACGAACACCACCGGGATGTTCAACCGCAGCGCGGCCATCAGCATGCCGGGGGTGATCTTGTCGCAGTTGGAAATGCACACCAGCGCATCGGCGCAATGCGCGTTGGCCATGTACTCCACCGAGTCGGCGATGATCTCGCGGCTGGGCAGCGAATACAGCATGCCGTCGTGGCCCATCGCGATGCCGTCATCCACCGCGATCGTATTGAACTCCTTGGCCACGCCGCCGACCTGCTCGATCTCGCGCGCCACCAGTTGCCCCAGGTCCTTGAGGTGCACGTGGCCGGGCACGAACTGGGTGAACGAGTTGGCGATGGCGATGATCGGCTTGTGGAAGTCGCCATCGGTCATGCCGGTGGCGCGCCACAGGGCGCGGGCGCCGGCCATGTTGCGGCCGGCGGTGGAGGTGCGGGAGCGGTATTCAGGCATGGTGGCTGGCAGGATCTGGCGGGCCGTGGGGGCGCGTTTCACCTCGATTCTGCCGAAAAATTCCGGTTGCGTTTGCAACCGTTGCCACCGGTGTTTTCCGGGCAAAACCTGAAACCGCGTTCAGCTGGGCGACTTTGCCGGTTTTGGTTGTTCGCCCCGATCAGGCATGATTGGGGAGATAACCGTACTAGGGGGCATGACGCCATGAAACGTTCCAGGACCACTGCGCTGCTGCTGATGAGCGCCGCGCCGCTGCTGTTCACCGCCTGCCAGAAGAACGAGGCCGTGCAGGTGCAGGAAGGGCTCTACACCTCGGTGCAGGCCTGTACCGAAGCCACCGGCGATCCGTCCAGCTGCCGCACTGCCTTCGCCGAGGCGCAGAAGCAGTCGGCCGATGCCGCCCCCAAGTACGCCACGCGTGAAGCCTGCGAGGCCGAATACAACGCCGAGCAGTGCGTGGAACAGAAGACCTCCACCGGCCATTCGTTCATCGGCCCGATGATGATGGGCTTCTTCATGTCGCAGATGCTGAGCAACCGTGGCGGCGCAGGCCTGGCCCAGCAGCCGGCCGCGAGCCCGGCCTACCAGGACAAGGCCAAGGGCTGGGCACGCCCGGGTCCGTCGACCGGTGGCATGAACACCGCCAGCGGCATCGGCGCCGGCAAGGCCGGCCTGGCCCCGGTCAATGCCACCCCGAACCGGGCGGTCACCGCCAGCCGCGGTGGCTTCGGCAACACCAGCAGCAACCGCAGCAGCGTCGGCGGCTGATCGATGCAGCGCGTGCGTATCGCCGAGCGCAGCCAATGGCGCGCCCGGGCCGAAGAGTCGGGCTTCCGTTTCCACACCATCGATGGCCTGCCGTACTGGGATGAAACCGCGTACTACGCCTTCACCCTGCGCCAGATCGAACAGGACATCGAAGATCCCAGCGCCGAGCTGCATGCGATGGCGATGGACCTGGTGGACGAGGTGGTGGGCAGCCAGCAGCTGATGGACCAGCTGGCGATCCCGCCGCTGTTCCGCGACTGGATCGCTGACAGCTGGCGTCGCCGCGAGCCGCATCTGTATGGGCGGTTGGATTTTGCCTACGACGGCACCGGCCCGGCCAAACTCTACGAGCTGAATTACGACACGCCCACCTCGCTGTTCGAAGCCTCGTTCTTCCAGTGGCAGTGGCTGGAGGACCAGCGCAACCAGAACCGGCTGCCGCCGCATGCCGACCAGTTCAACGCGATCCATGAGGCGCTGGTCGAACGCTTCGGCGAACTGGCCGCGCAGCTGCCGCCGCCGCTGTATTTCAGCGCGGTGGGTGCGTCGGACGAAGACCAGGGCACGGTCGCCTACCTGCGCGACTGCGCGGCCCAGGCCGGCCTGCGCGGCGAAGCGATCGCGATCGAGGATATCGGCCTGTCCGAGGACGGGCGCTTCACCGCACTCGACGACACCGTGATCGGCAGCCTGTTCAAGCTGTACCCGCTGGAAGACCTGATGACCGAGTCGTTCGGCCAGGCGCTGCCCGCCTCGGGCGTGCAGCTGCTGGAACCGGCGTGGAAGGCGATCCTCAGCAACAAGGGCGTGCTGCCGCTGCTGTGGCAGCGTCACCGTGGCCACCCGAACCTGCTCGCCGCCGAGTTCGACGATGGCAGCGAGCTGCCGCGTGGCTGGGTGCGCAAGCCGCTGTTTTCACGCGAGGGCGCCAACGTGGCCATGCACCTGGCCGATGGCAGCTGGCAGGAAAGCGAGGGCCCGTACACCGGCCCGGCGATCCGCCAGGCCGCGCATCCGCTCACCGCGTTCGATGGCGGTTATCCGCTGATCGGCAGCTGGGTGGTCGGTGACCACGCCTGTGGCATGGGCATCCGCGAAGACAACAGCCGGATCACCCGCGACAGCGCCCGCTTCGTACCGCACGCGATCATCGACGAAGCGCCGACGCGCATCTATCTCTGAGCGTTACAGCAACCCATCCCGCTTGACAGCCAGGTAGCGTTCCACCAGCGCCCCGGGCAGGGCCTCGGCGGTGACATCCAGCACCATCACCCGGTGGCTGCGCAGCGCGTCATGTGCGTCGCTGCGCTGCTGCAGGTAACGCGCGATCGCGCCGGCCTGGGTGGCGTCCTGCAGGGTCTCCACCGGCTGGGCCAGCGCATCGTCCAGCGCGCGTTCGCGCAGGCTGGCCACGCACACCAGGTGCTGGCGCTGCAGCAGGCGCACTGCGGCGAGCAGGTCTTCGATGTCCTCATCGCGCACGTTGGTGACCAGCATCACCAGCGAGCGCCGGCGCTGACGCAGCGACAACTCGGTGGCAGCGGCGAGGTAATCGGTGGCCACCGGCTGCGCCTGCAGATCGTAGCTGGCGCGCAGCAGGGTATCGATGGTGCCCATGCCGCGTCTGGGCGCGACCCAGCGGCTGTCGCCCCCGGCCGCAAACAGGCCCACGCCGTCGCCCTGGCGCAGCGCAAGGTAGGACACCACCAGCGCCGCGTTGAGCACATGATCGAAGTGCGACAGGCCACCTTCGCTGGCCATCATGCGCCGGCCGGTGTCGATCATCAGCACCAGCTGCTGGTTCTTCTCGTCCTGGTATTCGCGGGAGATCAGCTTGCGCGCCCGCGCGGTCGCCTTCCAGTCGATCTGGCGCAGGCTGTCGCCGACGCGGTACTCGCGCATCTGATGGAAGTCGGTGCCTTCGCCGCGGCGGCGCTTGAGGTGCGCGCCGACCAGGCGCGAGGCCTGTTCGGCACTGAACAATGCGAAGCGCGTCAGCGGGGCGAAGTTCGGGTACACGCGCACCGCCAGCGCCGGCGGCAGTTGCCGCCGTTGATGCCACAGCCGCCACGCGCTGTGCATGCGCAGGTGCACGCCCTCGAAGACGAAACGGCCACGCGCGGTCGGGGTCAGCCGGTACGCCACGCTGCTGGCGACCATCGGTTTGAGCGCCAGCGACCGCGGCAGGCCCTGCAGGCTCCAGCCGCCGGGCACCAGATCGAAGACGTCCACGCGCTGGTGGCGGCTCGATTCCAGCCGCAGCGTCGCCTCGCGTTCAACGTTCAGTGCCAGCGACTCCGGCAGCTCGCGGTGCACACTCGGCGAGGGCTGGCGGCGCAGGCGCCGCAGGTCCACCAGCGCAATCAGCGCCACGCCGCCACCGATCGCCCACCAGACCGCCTGCGGCCAGGCGCCGAGCACCACCGGCACGCCGAGCAGGCCCCAGCCGGCCAGCAATGCCAGCAGCAGCGCGCCCGGCCTCATGCCGATCGCTCGCGATGGAGGACGCGCGCCCTCATTTGCGCGGTGCGTCCACCTTGGCCAGCAGCGCGGTCAAGGCATCGTCGGCGCTTTGCCCTTCGATCTGCAGTTCCGGTGCCAAGGCGATGCGGTGGCGCAACGCCGGCTTGGCGATGTCGCGTACGTCATCGGGGGTGACGAAATCACGGCCGGACAGCACCGCCTGCGCACGCGCCGCACGCACCAGCGCGATGCTGCCGCGCGGCCCGGCGCCGAGGGCGATACCCGGCCACTGCCGGGTGGCAGCCACGATCCGCACCGCGTAGTCGATCACTTCCGGATCGACCGTGATCGCTGCGGTCGCCTGCTGCAGCGCGACCACCTCGGCCCCGCTGAGCACGCGTGGCACCTGCGAGAGATCGAAGTCGGCCGCGCTGCGGCCGGTGGTGATCGCATCGACCATGCGCTTCTCGTCGTCCAGCGTCGGGTAATCGATCAGCACCTTGAGCAGGAAGCGGTCCAGCTGTGCTTCGGGCAGCGGGTAGGTGCCTTCCTGCTCGACCGGGTTCTGCGTGGCCAGGGTCAGGAAGGGCGGGGACAGCGCGAACGCCTTGCCTTCGATGGTGACCTGGCCTTCCTGCATCACTTCCAGCAGGGCCGACTGGGTCTTGGCCGGGGCCCGATTGATTTCATCGGCGAGCAGCAGGTTGGTGAACACCGGGCCGCGACGGATCTTGAAGCTCTCGGTCTTCGGGTCGTACACCGCATGGCCGCTGACATCGCTGGGCATCAGGTCCGGGGTGAACTGCACGCGGCCATAGTCCAGCTCCAACGCCTGGGCGAGGGCGCGCACCAGCAGGGTCTTGCCCAGCCCGGGCACGCCTTCGATCAGCACGTGGCCGCCGGCCAGCAGCGCGATCAGGATCTGGTCGAGCACCTCGGGCTGGCCGATGAAGGCGCGGCCCACGGCCTCGCGCACGGCATCGACGCGCTCGGACAACGGCGATGGGGATGGCGTCACGGCAGGCGGGGACAACGGCGGCGGAAGCGTCGGCTCGGTCATAGCAGGTTTCTCATCTGGATCAGCAGGCGGATGCGGTCGCGCAGGCCGGCGACGTCGTGGGAAGCGGGTGGGGTCAAGGCGGTCTGCACGCGCTCGTGCGACCACTGCAGCAAGGTGGCGACGGCCTGTACCCGGGCCTCGCCGGTCAGTGCGGCTGCACTCGGCGAACGCCGCCGCAGACGCGCCAGGAACGCGCGGCGGACCGCGTCATACAACAGCGGTGCCTTGCCAAAGCGCAACAGGTGGTCGCCGCTGGCGCGGATGTGTTCGAGCAGCGAGCGGCGTTCCGCGGCAGGCGAGGGCAGTTCACTGCCCAGGCGCTGGGTGCGCTGCCAGAGCCAGCCGAGCAGGGCCAGCAGCAACGGCGCCCACACCGGCCAGCCGAGGTAGAACACGCGGTTCCACAACGACGGCGGGCGCGAAGCGTAGACCAGCCACATCGTGCCCTTGCCGTAGTTGGGCGCCAGCACGTAGCGGGTGAGATCGCGGTGGGCTTTGTCGTGCAGGCCATCAACGAGGGCGTTGGCAGCGTTTGGCGGAACGGTCGGGTTGGGCCGGCCCTTGCCCTGCATGAAGGCCATGTCGGCCAGCACATCGATGCGCCCCTGGCCGTGGCGCAGGCGGGCGAAGACCCGATTGGCCGCGTTGCCCCACTCGCGCTCGAGCCCCATGCCCGCGGGTGGCTCCACCGCGAAGCGGCGGCCAGTGCAGAACTCCACATGCTGCGGGTCATCGCGCACGTGGAACTGCTGGCAATAACTTCCGCGGTCCGCGCTGTCCACGCCGAGCGCGTCCAGCAGCGGGCCATTGCGGGCGGTGTCCTTGCCCACCGGTGGCGTGCGCACGATCAGGTGCCCACCACGCTTCACCCAGGCCATCAGCGTTGCTACGGCAGGTGCGGGCACTTCCGCGCTGTCCTGCAGCAGCACCAGGGTATCGCCCGGCGCCAGCGGCATCCGGGTCAGGTCCAGGCGTGGCCGCGACTGCACGGTCAGCCCGTCCGCACGCAGCGCCTGGCCGAGGACGTACAGCGGGTTGTAGCTGGCTTCGCCCTGTGGCGGCAGGTGCTCTGTGTGCGTCACCCGCTCGTGGGTGCGCAGGAACAGGATCGCCAGCGGTACGCCGATCACCAGCAGGCCCAGGCCGACCAGCAGCCAGCGCAGGCGGGCGCTCACGCGCGCCACCCGAACTGGGCCTGCAGAATCGTCGCCAGCGCATCGAAGTCATCATCGCTGGGCAGTCGGCCGGCATAGGCCGCGTACTGCCAGACCCGCACGATGCGCGCGAACAGGCTGCGGTCGGCCTCGGCCGGCATCCGTCGCGAGGCCCGCAGGCATTGGGCCTCGGTCGCACCCGGGGGCAGGTTGATCTGCGCCCGTTCGCTCATCGACTCCACACTCGCGCGGTACAGCAGCGCCAGCGCCTGGCGTGGGCGGCCCTCCTGCCACAGGGCACGCGCACGCGCGGCGGGATCGGGCGGCGCCACGTCCGGTACCCGGATCGGCTCTTCCACCACGGCCGCCGCCTTTGCCCGGCGGCGCTGGCCGGAGCCGCGCAGCCACGGCAGCCAGCGCGGTGCGGTGGCCAGCAGCAGCAACACCAGGACCCCGACCACCGCCCACAGCGTCCATTCGGCGATCCGGGCCGGCAACAGCGGCCCCTTGCTGCCGCGTTGGCCATTGGCCTTGGCCGCGGCCTCACGTTTCGCCTTCTCCGCCTCGGTTGCATCGCGCTCGATGCGCGTCCACTCGGTGACCTCACGGGTCGGACTCTGCAGCGGGTCTTCATACGCGCGCTGCACGGCCTGGCGGAAGCCAGCCGTATCCACCGCTTCAGCGCCAAAGATGACCGGGGGCGTGTTGTCCGGATCATTGTCGTACGTACGCGGCGGGTCATCGGCGTCATCGTCGTCGCCACCGTCGGCATCCGCGACCGCGTCCGCGTCCGAAGCCGTATCGGCGTCCTGCGCAGGCGACGGAGCGTCATCGGCCGGCGTCGGCAACGCACCCTTGGTGTTCGACTGCGCCGGTGCCTGTTGGGCGTGCAGTGCCGCGCCCGGCCAGACCAGTACAAGGGCCAGCACCAGCAGTGGCGCAGCGCGCTGCAACCGTGCATGCAGGCGCCGGAAGGCGATCTCCAGGTCCCATGCTTCCATCTGCGTACGCCGGTCCAGATACAGGCCGAAGCCGGCACCGACATAGAACGGCCCGATCAGTGTGGCGGCCAACCAGAACAGCAGGTTCACGCCCAGCTGCATCCACGCCGGCATGTCCTGCTTGGCCAGTTCCCACGCCGCGCGCCAGGACTCGGACAACAGGTCCACCGGGATGAACAGGAACACCGCGGCGATGCCGCCGACCACCAGCACGATCTCGAAGACCATGCACACCAGCGTCAGCAGTACGGCATGGCCCATCGCGCCACCGGCGATGGCGCGCCGACGTTGGCGACGATGCGCGGCGTCGGTGCCCTCCAGCAGATTCACCGGCAGCAGCACCGAGCGCAGCGGACTCAGGCGCCGCCAGCCCAGATAGCCCCAGAAGCCCTCCCAGCCCCACGTGCGCTGCGCGCGCAATGTCTGCGGGGTGGTGGATGCATCGCCGAACACCCCGCGCGAGATCACATACAACGCGATGCGCTCGAACAACGGCTTGAGCCACCACATCGCCAACCAGGCCCAGCCGAAACTGTCGGTCCACCAGGCCAGCGCGTTGAGCAACACGAACAACGGCAGCGACACGACGACCCACGGCGCCCAGATCGCCGCGGCATGCCGACGCACCAGGGCCATGCCCAGCTCCATGGCTTCCCAGCCGGAGCGTGCGCGAAGGACGATGTTGAGCCGGTCAATCTGCATCGGCCCCTCCGCGTCCGCCGCGCCACAACCACACCAACACCGCGGTCCACAGCACGGCCGCCACGCTGTATTTGCCCCAGGCCGGAATCGCCGCGATAGAGGACCAGAACGCTTCGATGAAGGCGGCGATCAGCAACATCGCCGCGACCCCAACGCACAGCTTGGCCCCGATCACACCGCCCTCGACCAGCGCATCGATGCGACGCCGGCGGCCGGGCGCGAGCAGTTTCATGCCCAGCTGCAATCCAGCGCCGCCGGCGATCACGATCGCGGTCAGTTCGAACGCGCCGTGGCCCGCCACGAAGCGCCAGAACGGATCGCCGTGGCCGACGTGCTGCAGATGGCCGGCGACCGATCCGATGCCGACGCCGTTGAACAGCATCACCAACACCGTGCCGACGCCGGCGATCAGCCCGAAGGCGAACGTGCGCAGGCCGATGCTGATGTTGTTCATGATGTAGTAGCCGAACATCGTCCAGTTGGTGCCGCTGTCGCGGCCCAGGTTCGGCGAGGCCGGGTCGTACATGCGTTCGAATTCGGCGATGCGCGCGTTGTCCATCAGCAGATGGATCAGCTCGGGGCGCCACAGGATCAGCGCGAAGCTGCCCACCAGCGGCACCACGAACAACGCTGCGGCTACCCACATGCTGCGCGCCTGGCTGCGCACCAGCTGCGGGAAATCGGCGAACAGGAAGGCGAGTGCTCGCTGCCACTGCGGACGCGGGGTGCGGTAGAGCAACGTGTGGCCCTGCTGCATCAACTGCTGCAGGCGTGCCACCAGCTGCGGGCTGTAACCGCGCCGACGCGCCAGTGCCAGCTGTTGGCACAGGCGGCGGTAGCGTTGCGGGAAATCGCCATCGTCCAGGCCCTCGTGGACCGGCTGCCGGCGCGCCTGCCGCGGGCGCTCACCGCGCTGGGCCAGCCACTCCTCCAGCGCCTGCCATTCGGCCTGGTAGCGGGCGACGAACTGCTCCTGTCTCATCGCCGCCCCAGCAGCCAGTTGGCCATCGCATACAGGCGCAGCACGCCGACCTGGCCGTGGCTGCCGGTGAGTGGCGACGCGATGTCGGCCAGCTCCTGCTGGCGCGGGGCCGATAGCCGCGGCGCGCGTTCGGCGAAGGCGACCACGGCAGCCTGTTCGGCCGGCTGCAGGGGCTGCGGCGGGGGCAGCACGCTGCCGACCGGCACGGTACCCCCCAGCGGCGCTGCGCCCTGGTGGATCACCACGGTGCCGGCGACCAGATCGCCAAGGCGGCGGCCATGCGCATCGAACAGACTCGACAGCAGTCCCAGCGCGTAGCCGAACGGCAGCATGTCCACGGTGCGCAGCAGGTTGCGGGTGATCGCGCTCATCCAGCCGATCGGTCCACCATCGCGCGCGACCACGCGCAGGCCCATCGCGCGCTTGCCCAGCGTGCGGCCCCAGCAGGCTTCCTGGACGATGGTGTAGGCCCACATCAGCAGGAACATCAGGCCGAGGTAGAGCCCTTGGCCGAACCCGCCGAGGAAGGCCAGCGGAATGCTCAGCATCATCAATGCGCCGACCCGGATCACGAAGTCGATCGCCCACGCCAGCGCACGCGGCAACGGCCCGGCGACCGGCAGGTGCAGGGGCACGCCTTCAGGGGTGATGACCTCCCGGTAGGTATCCAGCATGGGTGCGCTCATCGGTGGCGCTTCACGGTGGATCGTACGGAAGGCCACGGGGGACGCCGGATTCCTCTCCGGTCTGCCAGCGGGGGCATGCGGTTCTCGACTGCTTCCTGGTCGGCTGAGGACTTTACCGCAATCAACCCCGGTACTGGTCCTTCAGGCGCACGTAGTGATCGGCCGAGTAATGCAGCGACTCGATCTCCTTGTCGCTGAGCGTGCGCGCCAGCCGCGCCGGGTTGCCCAGCCACAGTTCGCCTTCGCCGACCACCTTGCCCGGGCCGAGCACCGCGCCGGCGCCGAGGAAGCCATGGGTGCTCACCGTCGCGCCGTCCAGGATGCAGGCGCCCATGCCGATCAGGCAGTAATCGCCGATCGTGCAGGCATGGATGATGGTGCCGTGGCCGACCGTGACGCCCTCACCGATGATCGTCGGGTAGCCGCCCTTGTTGAACGGGCTGTGGTGGCTGACGTGGATGATGGTGCCGTCCTGGATGTTGCTGCGCGCACCGATCCGCACGTGGTTCACATCGCCGCGGATCACCGTGCCCGGCCACACCGAGACGTCATCGCCCAGCACCACATCGCCGATGATCGTGCAGGCCGGATCGATGTAGACGCGCTCGCCGAGCACGGGCAGTTTGTCGAGGAAGGGGCGGATCGGGGACATGCGCAAACTCCGGCAACGCAGGGGCTGGGACGCCGCCTGCAGCGTTGTCCCGGCCCCCGATGATAGCGCGGGGGCGCCCGCCACCCGCCGATACCCGTACACCAACGGTCGGCTCTACCGGCGGTGGGTACTGTGTTACGCGGCGCGGGTGCGGCGCGCGCGCTCCAGATGCACCAGCAGCAGCGAGATCGCCGCCGGGGTCATGCCGGGGATGCGCTGGGCCTGGCCGAGGGTCTGCGGCCGCACGCGTTCGAGTTTCTGCTGCACTTCCGCCGAGAGGCCGCGCACGCCGGCGTAATCGAAATCGGCCGCGATCGCGGTGTTCTCGTGGCGCTGCTGGCGTTCGATCTCGTCGCGCTGGCGGTCCAGGTAGCCGGCGTACTTCACCCCGATCTCGACCTGCTCGGCGACTTTGGCATCGGCCACGGCCGGGCCAAGCGAGGGCACCTGCATGAGCGTGGCGTAGTCCAGTTCCGGGCGCTTGATCAGATCCAGCACATTGGTTTCGCGGCTGACCGCCACGCCCAGCGTGGCCTCCACTTCGCGGCCCAGCGCATTGCCCGGCGTGGCCCACAGCGCACGCAGCCGTGCGGTTTCCTGCGTCACGGCGTCCTGCTTGGTCTGGAAGGCGGCCCAGCGGCGGTCGTCGACCAGGCCCAGCTCGCGGCCGAGGCCGGTCAGGCGCACATCGGCGTTGTCCTCGCGCAGCTGCAGCCGGTACTCGGCGCGGCTGGTGAACATGCGATACGGCTCGTTGGTGCCGTGGGTGATCAGATCGTCGACCAGCACGCCCAGGTAGGCCTCATCGCGGCGCGGGCACCAGCCGGCGTCGTCACGGGTGAAGCGCGCGGCATTGAGCCCGGCCAGCAGGCCCTGCGCGGCGGCTTCTTCATAGCCGGTGGTGCCGTTGATCTGGCCCGCAAAGAACAGGCCGCTGACGGTCTTGGTCTCCAACGTGTTCTTCAGCCCGCGCGGATCGAAGAAGTCGTATTCGATCGCGTAGCCGGGGCGGGTGATGTGCGCGTTCTCGAAGCCACGCATGCTGCGCACCAGTTCCAGCTGCACATCGAAGGGCAGCGAGGTGGAGATGCCGTTGGGGTAGATTTCGACCACATCCAGCCCTTCGGGCTCGACGAAGATCTGGTGACTGGCCTTTTCGGCGAAACGCACCACCTTGTCCTCGATGGAGGGGCAGTAGCGCGGGCCGATGCCTTCGATCTGGCCGCTGTACAGCGGCGAGCGGTGCAGGGCGTTGCGGATGATCTCGTGGGTGCGCTCGCTGGTGTGGGTGATCCAGCAGCTCACCTGCGCAGGGTGCTCGTCCACGCTGCCGAGGAAGGACATCACCGGGCGCGGATCGTCGCCGGGCTGTTCTTCCATCACGGTGTAATCCAGCGAACGGCCGTCGATCCGTGGCGGCGTGCCGGTCTTGAGGCGGTCGATCACGAACGGGCGCTCGCGCAGGCGCGCGGCCAGCGTGGTTGCCGGCGGGTCGCCCATGCGACCGGCGGCGTACTGGGTTTCACCGACGTGGATCTTGCCCGCCAGGAAGGTGCCGGCGGTAAGCACCACCGCGGCCGCGCTGAAGCGCAGCCCGGTCTGGGTGATCGCACCGCGCACGGCATCGCCTTCGATGATCAGGTCATCGACCGCCGCCTGGAAGACCGTCAGGTTGGACTGGGCTTCGACGATCTGGCGGATCGCCATCCGGTACAGATTGCGGTCGGCCTGGCAGCGCGTGGCGCGCACGGCCGGGCCTTTGGAGGCATTGAGCGTGCGCCACTGGATACCGGCGCGGTCGGCGGCATGCGCCATCGCGCCGCCCAGGGCGTCGATTTCCTTGACCAGGTGGCCCTTGCCGATCCCGCCGATGGCCGGGTTGCAGCTCATCGCGCCGATCGTTTCCACGTTGTGGGTCAGCAGCAGGGTGCGCGCACCGCTGCGCGCGGCCGCCAGCGCGGCCTCGGTGCCGGCGTGGCCGCCGCCGATGACGATCACGTCGTAGCGGTAGAAGGTGTCAGTCATGGCGGAGGAACTCGGGACGGGGCCGGGCGGCCCGGATCAGCCCTGGAGGCAGGGCGCGGGTGGCGATTTTAGCGCCATTCGTCGGGGGCCATGACATCCACCCTCAAGTTGGCACGTTTTCTGCAGATAACCCAATAGCACCCAGGATGGCATGCGCCTTGTGCGTAACGGACCGGAATTGGAACAGGGGCCGGTCCAAGCGCATCGTGGGGAAGCAGAGGGGCCGGTAGTCGGGGGACTGCCGGCCCTGTTTTTTTGCCGGCCCGCGCCGGTTTCATGGGCGCCAGATACAAAAGGCCCCGCCATTGGCGGGGCCTTCTGCGTTGTAGGTGCCGACATCCGACAGGGCCGGAACAGGGGGGATCCAGATGTTCCTGGCGGATATCGACATAGAGCCGAATGTGACGCCACTTGTCGCTTTTGGCACTTTGTGACCGTGACTGTCACCGCCCGGCTAGAGTGAACTGCCGGGCGCGTGAAAATCAAGCCATCTCAAGGCTCAACTGTGCGTTGGTTCGCATTGTTGAGATTCCGCCACGGGGAACCGTTCATCCTCGGCGCAGACGGACGCGGTGCCTGGGCCGGGCGTGCCTGGGGCGGCGGCGACGGGCGCTGCTGTTGCCGCTGCTGCGGGCGGCGCGGGCCACCGACCGAATCCATGTTCCGCCACGGCGAGCCGCCGTTGTTCGGACGCGGGCGATCCGGCGGACGGGTGGGGTTGCCGTTGCCGTTGCCGGGGCGCGGCGGCGGCCGATGATTGTGCGGCGGGCGATAGTTCGGGTACGGGCGATACACCGGATAGCCGTAGCCACCGCCATACCCACCGCCGTAACCGTAGTAGCCACCCCCGTAGTAGCCGCTGCCGTATCCGTAGGGATACCCGGCCGGGTAGCGATACTCGACCGAAGGTGCGCCGTGGTAGTAGCCATTGCCGCCGCCACCGCCGACATAGTCGTACGTCGCGCAGCCGGACAGGGCCAATAACAGGCCACCGGCAAGAACAAGGCGCATTTTCATGATGGGGTCCCCCCAAAGGGCTGTAGGGCCAGCTTCCGCCCAGGGCATTGAATCGGCCCTTAACTCGGCCCGATCCGAATGAATGGTTGCCATGCTGACACGTTCATCCAGGCGGGTGTGGACGTGGGGCATACGTTAATCTTGCGTCATGAGCGATTCACCCTTGCCCTGTGTTGACGACGTGCTGGCGGCGGCGGCGCGCATTGCCGTGCACGCCTGCGTGACGCCGGTACTGCGCTCGCGCACGCTGGATGCGATGACCGGCGCCACCGTGTTCTTCAAGGCCGAGCATCTGCAGCGCAGCGGGGCGTTCAAGTTCCGCGGTGCCTGCAATGCCGTCTGGGCGCTGGAGGAGGCGCAGGCGCGGCGCGGGGTGGTCACCCACTCCTCCGGCAACCATGGCGCGGCCTTGGCGCTGGCCGCCCGCACCCGCGGCATCGCCTGCCACGTGGTCGTGCCCGACGGCGCGGTGGCCGCCAAGCTGGCCAACATCGGCCGTCACGGGGCCACGCTGTGGCGCTGCGATGCCTCGATCGCCGCGCGCGAAGCGATGTGCGCCCAGGTCCAGGCCGAAACCGGGGCGACCCTGGTGCATCCGTATACCGACCCCCAGGTCATTGCCGGCCAGGGCACGGCTGCGCTGGAGCTGCTGCACGCCAGCGAGGGCCTGGACATGATGGTGGTGCCGGTGGGCGGCGGTGGCCTGGCCTCGGGCACGCGGCTGGCCCTGCAGGCGGTCGCCCCGGCGACCGGGCTGGTGCTGGCCGAACCGCTGGGCGCGGCCGATACCGCACGCTCGCTGGCGGCTGGCGAGCGCCGCATCGACTTCACCCCCGACACCGTCTGCGATGGCCTGCGCGGGACGCTCGGCGCGCCCAACTTCGCCCTGCTGCAGGGCGCGGCGCAGGTCATCACCGTCGCCGATGCGGCCACCGTGGCCGCAATGCGGCAGATCTGGCAGGTGCTCAAGCAGGTGGTGGAGCCATCCTCGGCCATCGCCCTGGCGGCGATCCTCGCCGAACCGGCGCGCTTTGCCGGCAAACGGGTCGGCGTGGTGCTGTCCGGTGGCAATGTCGATCTGGATGCCCTGCCGTGGGGCGCGGCATGAGCCGGCGCACGCGGGTGGGGTTGTTCGGGTGGCTGTGGCGGCTGTGCATCGTGCTGGCGGTGTGGCTGCTTGGGGTCACCGCGTGGATCGTCTGGATCGGCGAGCGCGATCAGGCGCAGAAGGCCGATGCGATCATCGTGCTCGGCGCCGCGGCCTATGACGCCAAGCCGTCGCCGGTGTTCGAAGAGCGCATCCGGCACGGGCTGGACCTGTACCAGCAGGGCTATGCGCCGCTGCTGATCTTCACCGGCGGCTACGGCGGCACCGGCGCACGCTTTTCCGAATCACAGGTGGCGCGCCGCTACGCGCTCAAGCAGGGCGTCCCCGACGATGCGATCCTGATCGAGACCGCTTCACGCACCACGCGACAGAACCTGATCGAGGCGCGGCGCTTGATGGATCAGCGCAAGCTGCACCGCGTGATCATCGTCAGCGACCCGCTGCACATGGCCCGCGCGCTGCGCCTGTGCCGCGAGCTGGGCATCGATGCGCTGGCCTCGTCCACGCCGAGCACGCGCTTCCGCAGCTTCCACACCAGCTGGCGGTTCCTGGCGCAGGAAATCTACTTCTTCCATCGCGATCTGTTCCCGTCGTAGCGCCGACCGTTGGTCGGCTGGACGCATGGTGGCTCGGCGGTCCAGCCGACCAACGGTCGGCTCTACGCGATCAGCGTGGTCGGCTCAGGGCGTTTTGCGGCGGATCGGAATCGCCGAAATCGGCACCGTGGCGACATCGTGCCCCCGCTCGCGGATCGGCGCGCCGCCTTCCGGCGCCCACGCGTGTGCGTAGATCACTTCCCAGCTGCTGGGCAGCTTGCCGTCTTCGCGCCGCAGCGGCTCGTAGGCTGCGCGCGCGGCATCGAAGCGCCCGCGCCCGGTCAGCGTGTGGCGGCGGTCCTGGCGCGCGTTGGTGGCGCCGATCGCCTGCAGTTCGCGCATCAGCGCGGTCAGGTCGTCGTAGGTCAGGGTGAACAGGTCGCGGTCCAGGACCGGATCGCGGAAGCCGGACATCATCAGCGCATCGCCGAACTGTGCGATCGGTGCGAAGCGACTGACGTGCGGTACGTCGTCGGCGGCGGCGAACGCATCGCGCAGTTCGATCAGGGTCTCCGGCCCGAACGTGGAGACCAGCAGCAGGCCCCCGGGCTTGAGCGCGCGGCGGAACCCGGCGAACACCGCCGGCAGATCCTCCACCCACTGCAGGCACAGGTTGCTGAAGATCACATCCACGCTCTGGTCCAGCACCGGCAACGCCTGCGCATCGCCGCACACCCGCGAGAACGGCTTCCACCAGCCGGCCTGCTTCTTCGCCTCGCGCAGCATCGGCTGGGCCAGGTCCAGCGCGATCACCTGTGCCTTCGGCCAGCGCTTCTTCATGAGCGCGCTGGCATGGCCGGTGCCGCTGCCGACATCGAGCACCACCTGCGGCTGGCGGCTTTCCAGATAATCCAGCGATTCGAGCAGGCGCTTTTCCACCTCGCGCTGCAGCGCCGCGGCGGCGTCGTAACTGCTGGCGGCGCGCGAGAAGGCGCGGCGGACATGATGGGGATCGAAGCTGGACGTCATGGGGTACTCACGGCTCAAAACGGTGGTGCGGGTGGACTCAGAAGGTGCCGGGGTAGGCGCCGCCATCGATCAGCAGGTTCTGCCCGGTGATATAGCCGGCCTGTGCGCTGCACAGGAAGGCGCAGGCGGCACCGAACTCATCGGCGGTGCCGAAGCGGCCGGCGGGAATATGCGTGCGTTTGCGCTCGGCCAGCTGGCCGGCATCGATGCCCTGCTGCTGCGCCAGGTACGCGAAGTTGCCGCGCAGGCGATCGGTATCGAACTGGCCCGGCAGCAGATTGTTGAGGGTGACGTTGTGGGCGACGGTCTTGCGTGCCAGCCCGGCCACGAACCCGGTCAGCCCGGAGCGCGCACCGTTGGAGAGCCCGAGGATGTCGATCGGGGCCTTCACCGAAGAAGAGGTGATGTTGACCACGCGGCCGAAACCACGCTCGATCATGCCATCTACCGTGGTGCGGATCAGCTCGATCGGGGCCAGCATGTTGGCATCCAGCGCGGCGATCCAGTCCTCGCGGGTGAACTGGCGGAAATCGCCCGCCGGCGGGCCCCCCGCGTTGTTGACCAGGATGTCGACCTGCGGGCACGCGGCCAGCGCGGCGGTACGGCCTTCCGGCGTGGTGATGTCGGCAACCACGCCGATCACCCTGCGTGCGCCCGGCAGGGCCTGCAGTTCGAGCACGGCGCGTTCCAGGGCCGCTTCACCGCGCGCGGCGATGACCACGTTGACGCCCTCGCGGGCGAGTGCGCGTGCACAGCCCAGCCCGAGGCCTTTGCTGGCGGCGCAGACCAGGGCCCAGCGGCCGGCGATTCCAAGATCCATGGGGTCAGTCCTGTGGGGAAAGGCAGGCGTACATGATCGGCGATGCGCGGCCGGAACAGGTCAAGGCAGCGCGGCAACAAAGTGTTGCAGCTGCGCGGCCACTTCGTCGGTATGGCCGAGGAAGGGCGCATGCCCGCCCTGGGCGATCACATGCGCCTGCGCGCCCGGCGCCAGCGCGGCGGCAGCCTGCATGGCCCGCGCCGAGACCAGCCGATCGCGCTGGCCGGCCAGCCACAGGCTGGGCTTGCCCAGCTGGGCCAGGGCGCCCCGCAGATCGGTGTTCTCCAGCAGGCGCAGGCCCTCCTGCAACGCACGTGGGGCCGGCGCACCGCGCGCGACCAGCATCTCGCGCAGCGTGCGCAGTTCCTGGCGGGCGTGTTCGGAGCCCATCGCATCCAGCGCGAGGAAGCGCTCCAGCGTGCCGCGATAGTCCTGCGCGAGGTCCTGACCGAACTGTTCGAACACCGCCGGCTCCACCGCATGCGGCCAATCGTCGCCGCGCACGAAACGCGGCGTGGCGGCGATCATCGCCAGGGCACGCACCTGGGGCAGGGTCGCGGCCGCATGCAGCGCGAACAGCCCGCCGAGCGACCAGCCGCACCAGACCGCCGGCGGCGTGGCGGCGGCAATGGCGTTGACCACGTACGGCAGGCGCAGCGGCGTGGTGTCATCGCGGCTGGCGCCGTGGCCGGGCAGATCCACCAGGTGCAGCTGCAGGTGCGCCGACAGGCGGTCCACCAACGGCGCGAACACGCCGCCGTGCAGGGCCCAGCCGTGGATCAGGACCAGCGCGGGGCCTTGGCCGATGACATCGATCTGCATGCTCAACCCAGCGCTGTCACGCGGTCAGGGCAGTCAGCGATGGCGGCTGCACCACGGTGTCGCGGGCGTGCGCGATCGCATCGACCAGTGCGCGCACCTCGGCGGGTGCGTGCAGGGCGGACAGGGTCACCCGCAGGCGCGCCTTGCCCTCCGGTACGGTGGGCGGACGGATCGCGCTGACCAGGAAACCGGCGGCTTCCAGCGCGGCCGACATGCCCATCACCGTCGATTCGGCGCCGCACAGCAGGGGCTGGATCGGGGTATCCGATGGCATCAGTTCCAGGCCGTGCTGGCGGGCGCCGGTGCGGAAGATGCCAATCAGTTCGGTGAGCTTTTCGCGGCGCCAGTCGTCGCGGCGGGCCAGCTTCACCGCGGCCAGGGCGGCGGCGGCCTGCGCCGGCGGCACGGCGGTGGTGTAGATGTAGGGGCGCGCGGTTTCGGCCAGGTGCTGGATCATCGCCTCGTCGCCGAGCACGATCGCACCGCTGCCGCCAAGCGCCTTGCCGAGCGTGGCCAGCTGCAGCGGCACATCGTTCACACCCAGGCCCGCATCGGCCACGCAGCCGCGGCCGTGTTCGCCGACCACGCCGATGCCGTGCGCGTCATCGACGTACAGCAGCGCTTCCTGCATGCGCGCCACCAGCGACAGGGATCGCAGCGGGGCGATGTCGCCGTCCATGCTGAAGACGCCGTCGGTGGCCAGCATCGCCGCGCCGTTGGGCGCGTGCTTGAGTTGGCGCAGCGCGCCTTCGGTATCCAGATGCGGGTAGCGGCGCAGGCGGCAACCGGCCAGGCGCGATGCATCGAGCAGGCTGGCGTGGTTGAGCCGGTCCTGCACGCAGACATCGTCTTCTTCGCTGAGCAGCGCCTGCTGCACCGCGAGGTTGGCGGCGAAGCCACTGCCGAACAGCAGCGCACGGGGATAGCCGAGCCAATCGGCCATTTCCCGTTCAAGCGCGTCATGCAGCGCGTGGTGGCCGCAGATCAGGTGCGATCCGGTGGCGCCGGTGCCTTCGCGCGCGGCAGCATCCTGCAATGCGCTGACCACGCCGAACTGCTGCGACAGGCCCAGATAGTCATTGCTGCAGAAACCGGTGAGCCACTGGCCATCGACGTCCAGCCGCACGCCATCGCGCCGGTTCACCACGCGGCGCACGCGAAGGCGCCCCTGCGCGTCGCGGAGCTTGCGCTGGGCCTGGATGCGGTCGTGCAGGTCAGGGCGGGCCATGGTCGTCAGGGGGTCCGGGTGGGCCGTTAGCGTACCCGGTTGCCGGGCCCGCTGCTCGGGGCTCAGGCCGCCCGCCCGCCGCGGCCGCCGGCGGTGATGTCGGCGTGGACCGTGCCTGGGTGGTCGTGCCCGTCGGCATCCACCGTGACCGGCATCGGGCGCAGGCCCAGCCGCGCGAACAGGGCCAGGTCGCGTTCGGTGTCCGGGTTGCCGGTGGTGAGCAGCTTTTCGCCGTAGAAGATGGAGTTGGCCCCGGCCAGGAAGCACAGCGCCTGCAGCTCGTCGCTCATCGCCTCGCGCCCGGCCGAGAGCCGCACCATTGCGCGGGGCATGGCGATGCGGGCCACCGCGATCATCCGCACGAACTCGAACGGGTCCAGTTCGGCGGTGCCGTGCAGGGGCGTGCCGGCCACCTGCACCAGCCGGTTGATCGGCACCGAATCGGGGTGGGCCGGCAGGTTGGCCAGCGCCAGCAGCAGGCCGGCGCGGTGCTCGCGGGTCTCGCCCATGCCCACGATGCCGCCGCAGCAGGTCTTCAACCCGGCGTCGCGCACGTGGCCCAGGGTGTCCAGGCGGTCCTGGTACTGGCGCGTGTGGATGATCGAGTCGTAATAGTCCGGCGCGGTGTCCAGGTTGTGGTTGTAGTAGTCCAACCCGGCCTCGCGCAGGGCCACGGCCTGGTCGCCGCTGAGCATGCCCAGCGTGGCGCAGGTCTCCAGGCCGAGTGCCTTCACCTCGCGGATCATCGCCGCCACCTTGGGGATATCGCGGTCTTTGGGGGAACGCCAGGCCGCGCCCATGCAGAACCGCGAGGCGCCCACCGCCTTGGCCTGGCGGGCCTTGGCGACCACGTCGTCGGTGGCCATCAGCTTCTGTGCATCCACCCCGGTGCTGTAGCGCTGCGCCTGCGGGCAGTACGCGCAGTCTTCCGGGCAGCCGCCGGTCTTGACCGACAGCAGGGTCGAGACCTGCACTTCCGCCGGATCGAACTGCTCGCGGTGCACGCTGGCCGCGCGGTGCAGCAGCACCGGGAAGGGCAGCGCGAACAGCGCCAGCAGTTCCTCGCGGTGCCAGTCGTGTCGGATGACAGAAGCCATGGGGGTGTCCTGACAGATAGTGGAACGAAAGGGCGGCAGTCTGGTGAGGCTGCCTGCATCTGTCAACCATATGGCCTTATCAAAAGTTTACGGAGCCCTGGGCTGGCTCGGCTGGCAGATCCTGCCGCTGCGCTGCCTGGTCTGCGAGTGCCCGGGCGAGGACGGGATGGATCTGTGCCGCGCCTGTCATCAGGCGCTACCGTGGAACGACCGTGCCTGCCGTCGCTGCGCACTGCCGTTGATGGCGAACGATCCCGGTGATGCAGCGGGGGATCACTGCGAGCGTTGCGTGGACGAGTATCCCCGCCAGGCGGCGGCCAGTGCCGCGTTCCTGTACGCGCCGCCGATCGACCGGTTGCTGATCCGGTTCAAATTCCACCAGGACCTGGCCGCGGGACGGTTGCTCTCGCAGCTCATGCTGCAGCGCGTGCCGCCGTTTCTGGCCGGGCCGCTGCAGCCGATGCCACTGCACCGCCGCCGGTTGCGCCAGCGCGGTTACAACCAGGCGCTGGAACTGAGCAAGCCGCTGGCGCGCGGGCTGTGCTGCCCGCTCTGGAACGGGCTGCAGCGTACCCGCGAGACCGTGGCGCAATCGAACCTGGATGCGGATGCCCGGCGCTGCAATCTGCGCGATGCGTTCGCAGTACGCGGCCATCCACCCGCCGGGCTGACGATCCTCGACGATGTGATGACCACCGGGGCAACCACCGATGCCGCGTTGCGCGCGCTGCAGTACGCCGGTGCCGGCCCGATGCAGGTCTGGGTCTGTGCGCGGGTGCCGTAAGCGCCGTTGCCGCGCCTTGCACGCTGCCAGGACGTACCATCGGGCGGTCATCACCCTCGCAAGGACGTCCCATGAACCTGCCGCCGGATCCGCGCACCTCACCGCTTCTCACTGCCATCGGCCGCAGCTGGTGGGTGCTGATGCTGTACGGCGTGGTCGCCGTGGTCTTCGGCCTGATCGCGATTGCACGGCCGCTCTCGGCCGCGACCGCACTGGCCTGGGCGATCGGCGTGATGGCGCTGGTGGAAGGCCTGATCAGCCTGTTCGCGCTGTTTGGCCGCAGTGGCGTGCCGCGCGGGTGGCTGCTGGTCTACGCGCTGGCCTCGGTGGCATTCGGTGTGCTGGCCGTGCTCAACCCGCTGGCCACGGCCAGTGTGCTGATCCTGTTGCTGGCCGCCTGGCTGATCGTCGCCGGCATCTACCGCATCGTGTTCGCGATCCGGGTGCGCAAGGAAATCCAGGGGGAGTGGCTGCTGATCCTCAGCGGCGTGCTGGCGATCGTGCTCGGCGCGATGATGGTGGCCAATCCGATGGCAGGCATTGCCGTCACCACGCTGTGGGTCGGCATCGGCAGCCTGCTCTACGGCGTGCTGCAGATCATGGTCGCCTGGCGCATCCGCCGCCTGCGCTGAGCACGCGCAGCGGCGATACTCGTGCCCGTCCTGATGGAGAGACACGCATGCGCAGCAGTCTGTTGATCGTAACGATGGCGCTGGGGGCCGGCCTCAGCGCCTGCACCCAGGCGCCGCCCGCACCCGCCGCGTCCGAGACGCCGGCGGGCGTCGCACCGCTGGCGAACGCACGCATCCAGATGCGTGAGGTGGCCGAGGATGCCCGCCACCCCGGCGTCACCACGCTCAAGGACCGCGACGGCAACGCGCTGTCCTTGATCGAGCCGGCCTTCATCACCACGGCCGACATCGCCACGGTGGCCGTGGGCAGCGACGGGTCTACCGGACACGGGACCCTGATCCTGCGCTTCACGGAGGCCGCGGCACCGCGCATCCTCGCCGCGACCGAAGCGCGCGTCGCCAAGCGTGTGGCATTTACCGTCGGCGATCAGGTCCTCAATGTCGCCGTCATCGCCGGCCCCTTCGCGCAGTCCATGCAGGTGACCGGGCTGGACAGCACCGCCGACGCCCACCGGCTGTATACCGAGGTCACCGGCAAGGCGCCTTGAGTGCCTCGCCGCTGTTGACGGCCTCAGCGGAAATTCGCTTCGATCTGCTCCAGCGATTTGCCCTTGGTTTCCGGCAGCCAGAACGCGGCGATCAGGAAATACAGCAACGTGCAGCCGGCCCAGAAGAAGAACATGCTGGCGTAACCGTGATGGCCGACCGTGGGCAGGAAGATCGCGGCGATCACGGTGGACACGAACTGGTTGATCAGCAGCGCGATGCTCATGCCGTTGGAGCGGATGCGGGTCGGCATCAGCTCGGACAGCGCCAGCCACACGCACACGCCCGGGCCCACCGCGAAGAACGCGACGAACAGCAGAATGCAGCCGGCGACCAGCCAGCCGTGGGTGGGCGAGGGCACCGGGCCGATCACCGCACGTTCGATCACCAGCGGCGCATTGGCGGCCTGGGCGGGATCCGGGAAGGGATTGAGATGCAGCGTGCGGAAGAAGCGGCCGATCACGCTGTCGGCCGACACCGCGTCTTCGCGACGGATCTGCAGCGTGGCGTCGATCGGGTTGTCGCTGCGCAGTGAGCGCACGTTGCTGAAGCCACCGTAGGCATACGACACGGTCAGCTGCTGCGGCGCGCCGCCGGCGTTGCCCTCCAGCCGCTGCCATTGCGCGGCATCCAGCGGCAGCAACAGGGTGGTGCCGCTCACCTGCTGCTGCAGCGCGGCCTGCACATCCAGCCGCCCGCGCTCGCTCTGCACGAACAACAACGCAGCCGCCAGCAGCGACAGCGTGATGCCACCACTGCCCAGCATCAGCAGGAACTTGCGGCCCTTGCGGTCGACCAGCACCAGTGCGACCACGGTCATCACCGCGTTGAGCAGCTTGATCGCCACATCGGCGCCGTTGGCCACCGAGCCGGGCAGGCCGGCCTGGTTGAGGATGTTGACCGCGTAGGCCAGCACCGAGTTGATGCCGGTGGCCTGGGTGAAGGCCAGCACCAGGCAGGCCAGCACGAACGGCCACACGTAGCGGCGGCTGAGCAGCGGGTCGCGCTTGCCGTTGCGGCCGATCTGGAGCTCCTCCGGCGCCTGCATGCGCTGCAGGGTCGGCTCCACGTCGCTCGCGGCGACGGTACGCTGCAGGGCGTGGCGCGCTGTCTCGATGCGGCCACGGCGCACCAGCCAGCGCGGGGATTCACTGATCAGCAGCACGCCGCCGGTGAACACCAGGCCGGGCAGCAGGCAGCTCCAGAAAATGGTGCGCCAGGCATGGTCCTTGACGTCGAACAGCAGGCGCTGCTGCTCCGCACCGGGCAGATGGCGCACCGCGGCGGTCGCGGCATCCACGGCATGCGCGTGGTACAGCCCGATCACCGCAGCCAGCACCAGGCCGATGGTCAGCAGCAGCTGGAACATCGCCGCGCCGCGCCCGCGTCGTTCCGGGCTGAGCACTTCGGCCAGATACAGCGGCACCACCACGCCGATCAGCCCGCCACTGATGCCCTGCAGCAGGCGTCCCATCAACAGCGCGCCATAGCCATCGGACAGGGCCATCACCGGAATGCTGGCGGTGAACAGCACGCCGGCCAGCAGCATCGCGCCACGGCGGCCGATCAGGTCGGCGACCATCCCGGCAAACAGCGAAGACAGCACACTGCCCAGCAGCACCGCGGCCACCACGAAACCCAGCTGCTGGCTGGTCAGGTGCCAGCTCGCGGTGGCGGTGGCCTCCAGATAGGGCAGGGCGCCGGCGATGATGCCGATGTCGATGCCGTAGAGCAGCCCCCCCATGCCGCCGATGAACAACAGATAGCGTACCGGCCAGCGCGGCGCGGAGGCGCCGGCGTGCACGGGCATGGCTGCGGAAACGTCGTTCATCGTGCCGGTCCTGTCTGCAAGTGCGTGCGCCATGGCGGCGCGGGAGTCCACGCTCAGTCGAGCGCGATGTCGTCGCCTTCCACCACCACGCCGCGCACGCGCAGGTCGTGGTCGAGCACCACCAGGTCCGCCCAGGCGCCGGTCGCGATGCGGCCGCGGTCGTCGATGCCGAGGTAGTCGGCCGGGTAGCGCGACAGCCGGTGGGAGGCATCGGCGATGTCCAGGCCGAGCGAGACCAGGTTGCGCAGCGCCTGGTCCATGGTCAGCGCACTGCCGGCCAGCGAGCCGCTCGACAGCCGTACGCACCCCAGGCATTTGTGCACACGCTGTACGCCGAGCGCGTACTCGCCATCGGGCATGCCGGTCGCCGCGGTCGCATCGGTGACGCAGTACAGACGCGGGATCGCGCGCAGGGCGGTGCGGATCGCGCCGGGATGCACGTGCTGCAGATCGGGAATGAGTTCGGCGTACTGCGCGTGCGCGAGCGCGGCGGTGGCGATGCCGGGTTGGTAGTGGTCCACGCCGGTCATGCCGTTGAACAGATGCGTGAAGCCGGCCGCACCGGCGTTCAATGCGGCGACGCCGTCTTCGTAGCTGCCGGCGCTGTGGCCGAGCTGCACGCGGATGCCGAGCGCACTGAGCGCGGGAATCAGCGCGAGGTGCTGGCCGATTTCCGGGGCGAGAGTGAGTACCTTGATCGGGGCGATCGCATGCAGGCGCTGCACGTCGGCCAGGGTGGCCTCCACCACCAGCGGTGGCTGCGCGCCCAGGCGCTGCGCACTGATGAAGGGGCCTTCCAGATGCACACCGAGTACGCGGGCCATGCCGGGTGCGCGCGTGGCGATCGCGGTGGACAGGCCTTCAAGCGCGCGCGTGATGTCATCTTCCTGCGCGGTCATGGTGGTGCCCAGCAGCGCGGTGGTGCCGTGCCGGGCGTGCGCGCGGGCCACCGTCTGCGCGGTCGTGCCGCCCTGCATGATGTCCACCCCGGCACCGCCATGCACATGCAGGTCGATGAAGCCGGGCAGGATCAGCGGCACCTCATTGTCGCCGCGCGGATCGGCGTGCACCGTATCGATGGCGGTGATGCGCTGGTCGAAATGGATATCGCCGCGGACCCAACCGGTGTCGGTGAGCAGGCGGCCGTGCAGGAAGCGGGACTCGGTCAAGGCGGGGACTCGGCGATGATCACTTCGACGCCCAGCCGCTGCAGCCCTTCCAGGTACTCGGGCTCGATGCTGCCGTCGGTGATGATGGTATGGACCTGGTCCAGCCGCGCGATGCGGTGCAGGCTGACCCGGCCAAACTTGGAGGCGTCGGTCAGCACCACGATGCGGCGCGCGCGCTCGACCATGCGGTGGTTGAGGCTGGCTTCGGCCTCATGGTGGGTGGTGAGGCCGAACTGCAGGTCCAGGCCATCCACGCCCAGGAACAGGGTGTCGAAGCTGTAGGTGTTGAGGCTCGCCTCGGCCTGGCTGCCATGCAGCGAGAGCGACTGCTTGCGCAGCAACCCGCCGGTGAGCAGCAGCTCCACGCCGGGCGCATTGGCCAGCTCCCAGGCGATGTTGAGCCCGTTGGTCATGACCGTGACGTCGCGATGCCCGCGCAGGTGCCGCGCCAGGGTCATCGTGGTCGAGCCGGAGTCGATGATGATGTTGTCGCCGGCCTTGACCAGCTTGGCCGCCTCGATACCGATCCGGTCCTTCATCGGCAGGTTCAAGGCATCCTTCTCGTGGATGTCCTGTTCCTGTGGCGGCGTGCGCACCAGCGTCGCGCCCCCATGGGTGCGCGTGGCCAGCCCCTGCGACTCGATGTGGGTCAGGTCGGCGCGGATGGTGACCGCCGAGACCGCAAAGCGCGCCACCAGCTCGCTGACCTGCACGTTGCCGTGCTCGACCAGGGTCTGGAGGATCTGTTGGCGGCGCTGCCGGGTGTTTCGCATGGGGGCGATTCCGTTCGAAAGGGAAAGCCGAAGCTTACCGTTCCGAAAGCTCCTTGGCCTGTCGGGTTTCGTTATCCGCCCCTGAGCAGTTGCGATTGCAGGCCCGGGCATACTCGGCCAGGCGCAGCGCCACCTTGTGCTGGATCAGCGCCAACGGCGCCGGCCGCAGCTCACCGGCCTCGATCGCCTTGAGCTGTTCGGGCATGAACTGGCTGAGCAGCATCTGCGGCGGCGCGTGCGCGGTGAGATTGGCAACCAGCGTGTCCAGCGCAGCCTGTACCGCTGGCTCGCCCCAGTAATAGCGGCTGCGATCGCTGAGCGAGTACGCGCGCAGCAGGCGCAGTCCGTGCTCGTCGCCCTGGTAGTAGCTGCGCCAGCTGCCCGGTGCGTCGACCATGCAGCGGTCCAGCACCTCGATCAGATGCGAGCATTGCGCGGCGGGCAGCAGTTCGCGCTCGATCATCGCCAGCGCGAACACCGCCTCGCGGAAGGCATAGGTCGCCGCCGGGCCGACTTTCAGGATCGCGAAATGATCGCGGACCAGCGCGTGCAGGCCGGCTTCGGTCTGGTAATCGGTGGAGTGCGCTTCGAACACGATGCCCGGCTGTTGCTCGACAAAGGCAGACAGCGCGGTGGCGGCGGCCGGATCGTAGTAGTGCACGCTGCTGTGGTCGAAATCCACGCCGGGCTGGACGACCATCGCGATCACGCGCTCCCAGGCCGGCAGTAGGTCGGGGGCGGAGAACGCCTCACGGTGGATCGCCAGGGTGGTCGCTGCGGCCGCCGGCGTGGTCACCTGCAGGCCGCCGGCCAGCGAGGCTTCACCGCCGGGAATCGGTACCTCGGTGCCGATCACGTAGACCGGTGGTGGCAGCCCGTGCTCGGCGGCCGTGCGCTCGGCGATGCGCGCCAGTTCGGCCGAGCGCGCGGCGACGATGGCGTCCGGCAACGGGGTCGGGTCGTCGGCGCAGGACATGCTGCAGTCCAGGTGGATCTTGTGGAAACCGGCGGCGACGTAGGCGGCGATCAGTTCGCGCGCGTTTGCCATTGCAGCTTGTGCCGGGCCCTTCTGCCAGGCGTTCGGACCGAGGTGGTCGCCACCGAGCACCAGCCGCTCGGCCGGGAAACCGGCATCGCGTGCCAGCTGCAGCACGTAGTCGCGGTACTGCGGCGGGGTCATGCCGGTATAGCCGCCGAACTGATCGACCTGGTTGGAGGTCGCCTCGATCAGCAGCAGGGTGTCGTAACGCTGCGCGACCTGCATCGCCGCCAGCAGCACCTGCGCGTTGCTGCAGCAGACGCTGTACAGCCCGACGGGGTGGCCCTGGCGATGGGCGGCGATCAACGATTGGACGGCGGACATGGCAACTCCAGTAACAACAGTGTTCAGGGGGAGGGGGAGTGCTGGCGCGCGAGCAGTGCCGCGCCCCGCGCACCGCCGGCATCGCCGAAGGTGGGCGGCAGGATCGGGGGGACCCGCACACCGGCAAACAGGTAGGGCGCGATCGCGGCAGGCAGGTCGCGGTAGAGCTGTTCCAGCTTGGACAGGCCACCGCCGAGCACGATCACGTGCGGGTCCAGCGCGAGGATCAGGCTGGCGAAGCTGTAGCCGAGCAGGTCGCGGTGGATGGCCAGCGCCTGCTGCGCGACCGCATCGCCGGCCTGGGCCCGTGCGACCACCTCGGCGGCGTCCAGCGCGTGGCCACCACGGCGTTCATGGATCATCGCCAGGCCGCTGCCGGACACGTAACGCTCCAGGCAGCCGCGCAGGCCGCAACCACAGTCCAGCACGGGCAGGTCGTGGCGCTGCTGCAGCGTGGCGGGCAGGCTCCAGTGGCCCCACTCGCCGGCGATGCCATTGTGACCGGCTATCAGCCGGCCGCCGACGCAGAAGCCACCGCCCGCCCCTGTGCCGAGGATCGCCCCGAACATGCTGGGGTAGCCGGCGGCGGCGCCGTCATGGGCCTCGGACAAGGCAAAACACTGCAGGTCATTGCCGAGCTCCAGCGGGCGCTGCAGGCGTGCCTGCAGGTCCGTACCGACGGTCTGACCGGTCAGGCTGGGCACGTTGGCACTGAGCTGGCGGCCGCTGACGCGATCGCGCACGCCGGGCAGGCCGATGCCGACCCCCAGGCCGCGCTGGCCGAGCGCGGCATCCGCCGCGGCGACCAGATCGACGATCGCCTGCAGGAACGCGGCGTAGTCGCGGGTCGGCGTCGCCACGCGTTGGCGGTGGTGCACCCTCAGCGTGGCGTCGCACGCGACCAGTTCGATCTTGGTGCCGCCGATGTCGATGCCATACCAGGTCTGCATGCGTGCTCAGCCGTGGGGGTGGATGGTCACGCCCTGCACCACACGGTTGACCGTGCCGTCGGGGAAGGGATTGTCCGGGGTCATGCCGAGCGCGGCCGAACGCTGCAGCGCATAGCACTGCGGCACCAGCAGCCACAGCGGGGCCAGCCACGGATCGGGCAGTGCAGGTGCGGCCAGGACGAAGTCGCCGTCGGCGCGGTCCGCGTCGTCCGGCCCGATCGACAGCACCCGCCCGGCGATGCCGTCGCGGCGCAGTTCGTGCAACAGGTCCTGCTCGTAGCGGCGGGCCAGCGGCTGCGCGCTGCGCAGCATCACCACCAGCGTTTCACCGTTGAGGGTGGACTTGGGCCCATGGCGGAACCCCAGCGGTGTATTGGCCAGTGCCAGCACGCGGCCGGCGGTGAGTTCGAGCACCTTCAGCGCGGCTTCGCGGGCGACGGCTTCCAGAGGACCGCTGCCGAGATAGATGACGCGCGAATACGGCGCTTGGGCCAAGGCCGCCACCGCGGCATCCCAGGCATCCAGCGCACGCTCGCCATGGCTGGCCAACGTGCGAAGACGCTCCAGGCGCGCTGCCCACGGGGCGCTGTCGAACGCACTCAGCGCGGCCAGCAGCATGCAGCTCAGGCTGCTGGTCATGGCGAAGGCGCGATCACAGCTGGCCGGCGGCATCAGCAGCGACAGCGTATCGCTGCGGCCGTGGCCACGTTTGGCGAGTTCGCCTTCGGCATTGCAGGTGATATCGACGAAGCGCGCGTGCTCGACCTGGTCGCGGACCAGATCCACCGCGGCCACGCTCTCCGGGCTGGAGCCGCTGCGCCCGAACGACACCAGCAGGGTCGGGCACTCGCGGCGCAGGTACAGCGCCGGATGGGTCAGCAGGCTGGTGGTATGCACAGCGCGCACCTCCGCCGGCCACTGCGCATTGATCTGGTCGGCCACCATCTCGGCAATGAAGCCCGAGCTGCCGGCGCCGGTGAAGATCACCAACTGGTCGGGATCGCGCAGGGCCTCCCCGAGGAAGCCATTGATGCGTACCTGCGCAGCGTCCAGCAGGCTCGCCAGCGCGGCCCACAAGCGGGGCTGCTGGGCGATTTCTTCGGCGGTATAGGCGCCACCGAGGCGCTGCCACGTGGGCAAATCAGGGAGCAGAGAAGCGTCCATTCGCAATTCCTGTTGGGCGACCGCACCTTCTGCGTTTTCTTTCGAAATGTCAAATATCGAAAGATAAAGAAAAGGTCTGTCGGTCACAGTTTTCGTCTTTCATTCGGGGTTGACCGGCGGGAGATGCGCGCGAATGCCGCGTTGCACCACAGTTTCAGCACTCCAAAAATGCGTATTCAGGTGGGGTTTGGAAAGCGCGGGGTTGCCGAATCTTTCGTTTATACCAAAATATCCTTTCTTTTTCTTTGCAATTTGTTGACATCTTTCGAGACCGTGCCCTAGAGTCGGCCGCACTGGTTTCAGTTTCCCGCTGACCGCGGGCTTGGGGGCAAGGTGGACTTCCGGTTTCGACGCACTGGTCTGACGATCGCACTGCTCACCGCAGTGGCTCTGGCTGCCACCGCCCACGCTGAGCCGGTAGGCAACCTCCGTGCGATCACCGCCGCCCCCGCCAAAGACGGCGCCGCCGGCTGGACACTCAGCACGGATACCGGCGCCACGCTGCGCGTGGACCTGCTGCGCGATGACGTCCTGCGCGTGCGCGCCGGCCGCAACGGCACGCTGACCGGTGCCGGCGACAAGGCCGCCCCGATCGTGCTGCCGCAGCCGCCCGCGAAGGTCGCCGTCCAACTGGAAGAGGATGCCAACGAGGTGCGCATCCGCACCGATGCGCTGGTCCTGCACATCCAGCGCCAACCATTGCGCCTGTCGCTGGTCCGCCGCGAGGGCGACCGCGACGTCGCGCTGTGGCGCGAACTGCAGCCGCTGGACCTGGACAAGGACCAGAGCGTGCAGGTGCTCTCCAGCGAAAGCGATGAGCACTTCTACGGTGGTGGCCAGCAGAACGGGCGCTTCGAGTTCAAGGGCCGCGAACTGGAGGTCTCGTACTCCGGTGGCTGGGAAGAAGGCGATCGTCCCAACCCGGCGCCGATGCTGCTGAGCTCGCGGGGCTGGGGCATGCTGCGCAACACGTGGAGCGACGGCACCTACGATCTGCGCCAGGCCGACCAGGCCACGCTGCTGCACCGCGAGGACCGCTTCGATGCGTACTACTTCGTCGGGCCGAGCCTGCATACGCTGCTGGACCGTTACACCACGCTGACCGGCCGCGCCGGCCTGCTGCCGCGCTGGGCGTTCTCCTATGGCGACGCCGACTGCTACAACGATGGCAACAACATCAAGAAGCCGGGCAGCGTGCCCGACGGCTGGAGCGACGGCCCGACCGGCACCACGCCCGACGTGGTCGACAGCGTGGCCAGGCAGTACCGCGAGCACGACATGCCGGGGGGCTGGATCCTTCCCAACGATGGTTACGGCTGCGGCTACAAAAAGCTGCCCGAGACCGTGCAGGGGCTGGCGAAGTACGGCTTCAAGACCGGCCTGTGGACCGAGAACGGCGTCGACAAGATCGCCTGGGAAGTGGGCACCGCCGGCAGCCGCGTGCAGAAGCTGGACGTGGCCTGGACCGGCAAGGGCTACCAGTTCGCGATGGATGCCAACCAGTCCGCGTTCAACGGCATCATGGACAACTCAGATTCGCGCCCGTTCCTGTGGACGGTGATGGGCTGGGGCGGCATCCAGCGCTATGCGGTGGCCTGGACCGGCGACCAGAGCAGCAGCTGGGATTACATCCGCTGGCACATTCCGACCCTGATCGGCTCGGGCCTGTCCGGCATGGCCTACGCCAGTGGCGACGTGGACGCGATCTTTGGCGGCAGCGCCGAGACCTTCACCCGCGACCTGCAGTGGAAGAGCTTCACCCCTGTGCTGATGGGCATGTCCGGCTGGTCGGGCAATGCGCGCAAGCACCCGTGGTGGTTCGATGAGCCCTACCGCAGCGTCAACCGCGACTACCTCAAGCTGAAGATGCGCATGACCCCGTACATGTACGGGCTGGCACACGATGCAGCGACCAGCGGTGCACCGCTGCTGCGCGCGCTGATGTGGGACTACCCCCAGGACCCGCAGGCCTACACCGAAGCGCACAAGTACCAGTTCCTGCTCGGCCGCGAGCTGTTGATCGCACCGGTGTACCGCAGCCGGGCCGCGAGCCGTGGCTGGCGCCGCGACATCCACCTGCCGCAGGGCCGCTGGATCGACTACTGGGATGGCCGCCAGCTGCAGGCCGGCGCCGAGGGGCGCTCGCTGGATCGTCCGGTCGATCTGGCCACGATCCCGGTGTTCGTGCGCGCCGGCGCCATCATCCCGATGTACCCGGCGATGCTCTACGACGGTGAGAAGCCGCTGGATGAAGTGACCTTCGATCTGTACCCGCAAGGCACCTCGCAGTACACGCTGTACGAAGATGATGGCGCCACCCGCCGCTATGAGAAAGGCGAATCGAGCACGCAGGCGATCACGGTGCAGGCCCCGGCGCAGGGCACTGGCCCGGTGCAGGTGCGCATCGATCCGGTGCAGGGCCGGTATGCCGGCCAGCTGCCGCAGCGCCGCTATGCGCTGCGCGTGCTCAGCCGCCAGCGCCCGGCCACGGTGACGCTGGGCGGACGCGCGCTGCCGATGCTGGCCGACCAGGCAGCGTGGCAAGGTGCGGGCGAGGGCTGGTACTTCGATGCGGCAGAGCGCCGCGGCACCCTGCACGTGCGCACCGCGCCGACCGACATCCGCCAGGCACTCACGCTGCAGCTGGATCTGCCGATCGCCGCCGCACCGGTCGACGATGCCTTCCCGGCCGCACCGGAACTGGGCCGCGCGCTGCCCTCCGACAGCCTGCTGGTGGTCAACCGGCCGGCCGAGGAGCAGGGCTATGAGATGGAGAAAGCCTTCGACGATGATCCGGCCACGTGGTTCCGCACCGTGCGCAACCAGGCGGTCAAGACCGGTGCGCATGAGTGGGTGCTCGGCTTCGGCGAACGCAAGCTGATCGACGGCATCGAACTGGCGCCGCGCAACGACCCGCACTGGAAGAACGGCCAGATCCGCGACTACGAGATCTACATGGCCGACAGCAACGGCGAGTGGGGCGAACCGATCAAGCGCGGTCGCCTGACCCTGCAGCAGGGCATGCAGCAGATCGACTTCCCCGCCCATGCCGGCCGCCTGCTGCGCTTCCGCGTGCTGAGCACGCAGAACCCGGAAGGCGACGGTGCCAGCGCTGCCGACCCGATGGTGACCGCGGCGCAGGGCAGCGTGGCGCGTGCGGTGGATGCGCTGCAGCCGCGCGATGTCGGCCCGATCGTGCTGTCCACGTTCCACGTGCTGGAGCATCCGCAGCCGGAAGGCCCGGCGCAGCAGCTGTATCTCTCCGCGCTGCCCATGCCGACCCCGTTGAAGGCCAGCGTCGCTGCCGACCACGCATTGGGTGGGCAGGCCGAGATGCGCATGAACGGTCTGCATTTCCGCCGCGGCCTGGGCGTCAATGCCAGCAGCCGGATCGATCTGGAACTCACGGGCAGCTGGCGCCTGCTGCGCGCCGACCTGGGCATCGATGATCAGTGCCGCACCGCGGGCGGCATGCAGTTCCAGGTGTGGGGTGACGGTCGGCTGCTGTACGACAGCGGCCTGGTCAACGCACCCGGCGTGGTCAAACCGGAGCTGGACGTACGCGGCCTGCAGCGGCTGAGCCTGCGCACGCTCGGGGCGCAGGGCGATCGACCCGCGCAGGTCTGTGGCAACTGGGCCAATGCCGCCCTGATCGGACAGGAGGGCGATACCGCCAGCATCGTGTCGCCGTAACCGAAGAAACACGCTTTCAGAAAAACAGCTCTCTCCCGTTTCCCGTCTGCGGCCGTCTGGCCGCGGCACGGGGGACGTTTGCCCGAAAACACCCATCCACCGCCAGCCCCACGCTGCGGATCGAACAAGGAGCCAAAGATGTTGACCGAACGCCATCGCCATCGCCGCATCACCGCCACCCCCTTGTCCATCGCACTCGGCCTGGCCGTCGCGGTGGTCGGCAGTGCCAGCGCCCAGGACGCAACGCCCGATACCAAGGCCACCGAGCTGTCGCGCATCGAGGTGACCGGCTCCAACATCCGCCGCAGTGATGTGGAAACCGCCTCGCCGGTGCAGGTGATCAGCAAGCAGGACATCGAGAACATGGGTGCGCGCACCCTGCTGCAGGTGCTCGACAATCTGCCGGCGGCACGTCCGGGTCAGCAGGATGCGCGCTCGCTGTTCACCGGTTCGGATGGTGCCTCGCAGGCCAACCTGCGCGGCCTCGGCGCACAGGGTACGCTGGTGCTGCTCAATGGCCGTCGCCTGTCCTACTACGGCGCGCCGGCCGGCTTCCAGACCCAGTTCGTCAACATCGATGCGATCCCCGCTGCAGCGATCGAACGCATGGAAGTGCTGACCGACGGTGCCTCGGCCGTGTACGGCACCGATGCGGTGGCCGGTGTGATCAACGTGATCACCAAGCGCTCCTACCAGGGCGCGGAGATCAATCTCACCACTGACAAATCCTCGCGGATCAGCTCCTACGGCGAACACCAGGGCAGCATCACCGCCGGCTTCGGCGACCTGGATGAAGACCGCTACAACGTCTACGCCTCGGTGAACCTGTACCGGCGCGATGCGATTCCGCTGAGCGACTTCTACGACAAGCGGCCCGACCAGTACTACGTCAACAACCCGAACTACCTGCCCAACCTGCGCCTGGGGACCGGCAGCAAGCCGGGCGAGTTCAACCCGGGTAGCTACTTCGCCTTCGATCCGGTCACCGGCCGCCGCGTGCAGGAAGCCGCCCCGGGCTGCAACAACGTACTCACCAGCGAAGCGGCCGGCCCGCGCTGTATCTGGGAGACGTGGATGAACAACGAGATCGACGCCGGCGCCAAGTCCGAGCGCAACACCGCCTACGTCAACGCCCACTTCCTGATCGGCGACAGCACCGAAGCCTTCGCCGAAGCCACGTACACCGACATCGACCTGACCGCCAACGGCGGTACGCCGCGTGCCTACGGCACCACCACCGGCAACCCGACCAGCTGGTTCTCGCGCAATACCGGCACCACGGTCAACCAGTTCCTGTATCCGTACCTGGGCCCGAACAACGAATACAACAATGCCTCGCCCGAACTGAAGGCACTGATGGGCGGCGTGGTCGGCCTGCAGTATCTGCTGCAGGACGTGGGCGCCAACCACTTCGGCCAGCGCAACACCGATCAGAGCTATCGGGTGGTGGCCGGAATGCGCGGTGATGTCGGCGACTGGAACTGGGAAACCGCCTTCGCCACCGCCGGCAGCCACTCGGTCACCTACCAGACCACCAACGTCAACCTGGCCGGCTTCGAGAAGGCCTTCGGCCCGTATTCCGTCGATCCGGGCACCGGCCGCGTCATCATTTCCGATCACCCGGCGTACAAATTCGGTGAGATCAGCGAGGCCAACGCCGCGCTGATCCGCGAAGCATTCCCGACCTTCGACATCCAGTCCTGGACGCGCCTGCATACGCTGGATGGCAAGATCGAAGGTCCGCTGTTCCAGATGCCGGCCGGTGAAGTGCGTGCAGCCTTCGGCTTCAACGCCAGCCGCGAAACCTTCTACACCCCGGGCAACCCGGATGCGGCAAACGGCCTGATCACCCAGCAGGGCGGCTCGTGGTTCGACGGCAAGCGCAACACCTATGCGCTGTTCGCCGAGACAGTGGCGCCGCTCACCGAGAAGCTGGAACTGGACGCCGCACTGCGCGTGGACAAGTACCCGGACTTCAGCGCCAACCTGGCCCCGAAGATCGGCCTGAAGTACCAGATGTTCGATCAGCTGATGCTGCGCGGCACCTACTCCACCGGCTTCCGCGCGCCCAGCCTGGCCGAGTCCGGCAACGGCGGCGTGTTCGCCCAGTTGGGGGGCTACCGCGATGAAGTGCGCTGCAACGAGACCAACGCGATCGCCAACCTGCTGTTGCGGTCGCAGCGCGGCGGTGACGTGGACCTGGGCAAGTCCCTGCTCAATACCGACTGCAGCCGCACCGTGGCGCGCATGACCCAGCCGAACCCGGACCTGAAGCCGGAGAAGGCCAAAATCACCACCCTCGGCTTTGTCTACGAGCCGACGCAGTGGCTCTCGGTGTCGGCCGATTACTGGTTCATCTACCGCAGCAATGAAATCGTTGCCCCGGATTTCACCCGCGACGAGGACATCATCTCTTCCACCCGTTCGCCGATCACCGAAAGCGACCGCGCCAACCTGGCCGCGCTGGCGGCGATGTGCGCCGACCCGGCCAGCGGCGTCGCCTGTCCCGGCACGCTGCCCGGCTACAGCGTGGGCAACGTGGCCAGCGTGGTGGGCCAGTACAAGAACCGTGGCAAGACCCTGATCGACGGCTTCGACATCGACGCCCGCAGCCGCTTCTCGCTGGGCGAGTGGGGCAACCTCAACATCGGCGTGGCCGCCACCATCGCCAACCGCAACCGTTCCTACCTGGATGATGAAAGCGGCTGGTACTACGGCGACCTGGTCGGCTATTACAACAACCCGCGCCTGCGCGCCACGTTGAACGCGGACTGGAGCTACAAGCAGGTCACCACCAGCGTCTTCGTCAATTACGTGGGCGGCACCAAGTGGGCGCTGCAGCAGATCGACGAGGAAGACAACAACCCGCAGACCTGCACCGCCGGCTACCTGCCGGTGGAGCAGAGCAAGTGCGATGGCGCCCCGTCGTGGTGGACCGCCAACCTGAGCGTGGCCTGGCGCCCGGATGCCCACTGGAACGTCGGTTTCACCATCAAGAACCTCTTCGACCGCCTGCCGTTCTATGACCCGAACAGCTTCCTCGGCGATTCCAGCGACTACGCCACCATCTTCGGTCGCGGCTACAGTCTGACCGTCGGCTACAAGTTCTGATGCTCCCCTCGCGCCGGTCCTGGCCGGCGCGATCTTCACACGAGGTACTGTCCATGAAACGCAGAGAATTCATCGCCGCCAGCGCGGCCGTCGCCGCCACCAGCCTGCTGCCGAACACGCCCGCCTGGGCGCGCGGTCGCAAGGTACGGCTGGGCCTGATCGGCACCGGCATGCGCGGCCAGGTATTGTTGAAGGAACTGGTCCGCCGCGATGACGTGGAGGTGGTCGCGCTGTGCGACATCGAGCCGATCATGCTCAAGCGCGGCATGGACATGGTCGCCAAGGCCGGCAAGCCGGCGCCCAAGGCGTATGGTCAGGACGGCGACGTCAACGCCTGGAAGCGGCTGATCGAGCAGCGCGGCCTGGATGGCGTGGTCATCGCCACGCCCTGGGAATACCACGCGCCGATGGCGATCGCGGCCATGCAGGCCAAGGTCGCGGTGGGCTGCGAAGTGGTCGCCGGCATCACCCTGCAGGACCACTGGGACGTGCTCAAGACCCAGCTGTCCACCGGCACGCCGTACATGCTGCTGGAAAACGTCTGCTACCGCCGCGACGTGATGGCCGCGCTGCAGATGGTGCGCCAGGGACTGTTCGGGGAACTGGTGCACCTGCAGGGCGGCTACCAGCACGACCTGCGCGGGGTGAAGTTCAATTCCGGCGACCCCAGCCAGCCCTACGACAGCGGCGTGGAGTTCGGTGCCAAGGGCTGGTCCGAGGCACGCTGGCGCACCGAGCATTCGGTGAAGCGCAACGGTGAGCTGTACCCCAGCCACGGCATCGGCCCGTGCGCGATGTACACCGGCATCAATCGCGGCAACCGTTTCACCCACATCAACGCGTTTGCCAGCAAGGCGCGTGGCCTGCACGAATACACCGTGGCCAAGAGCGGTGGCACCACCCACCCGAGCACCAAGGTAGCCTTCAAGCTCGGCGACATCGTCACCACCACCCTGGCCTGCGAAAACGGCGAGACCATCCTGCTGCAGCACGACACCTCGCTGCCGCGCCCGTACTCGATGGGCTTCCGCGTGCAGGGCACGAAGGGCCTGTGGATGGATGTGAACCAGTCCATCCACATCGAAGGCCGCAGCCCGCCGCACAAGTGGGAACCGTTCCAGGCCTACCAGGACCAGTACGAGCACCCGCTGTGGAAGCAGCATGCCGCTGCCGCCGCCAGCGCCGGCCACGGTGGCATGGACTGGTTCGTCATCCATGCCTTCGTGGAGGCCCTCAAGGCCAAGGCACCAATGCCGATCGACATCTACGACGCGATCACCTGGAGCGCGATCACACCGCTGTCCGAGCAGTCCATCGCCAACAGCTTCCAGACGCTGGAGTTCCCGGACTTCACCGCCGGGCTGTGGAAGCAGCGCAAGCCGATCTTCGCCTTCGACGGAACGTACTGAGCGGCATCGCCCGCCATCGTCCTGTCACGGACGGGTCGCACAGTAATTGCCCACCGGGCCGCCCTGCGCGGCCCGGTTCCATTTCGGGGACGGGCAGCATGACGGCAGTGGCGGAACATACGTATGGGTGGAAAGAGCGGCTGCACCGATGGTGGCAGCGGGCCCGCCGCTGGAGCGTGTTGGGTGGGCTGGTCGTTGCTGGCGCCGCGACGGCCGCCGATGCCGCGCCTGCGCACTGGATGGCCTATGCCGCGCAGTCGGGTGAGGCGCTCTCGCAGCGCCTGAGCAACACCGGCGATCCGCGCGTGGAGCGGTTGCAGGCCCGTCTTGCCGAGCGCAAGGATCCGGGTGCCGCGTTGACCGTGTCGTTGTGGATCGATGCCACCGGCAACATCATCGATAGCCGCTTCGCGTCACTGGGCGATGCCGCGGCAGATGCCGAGCTGCGTGCGCTGCTCAGTGCTGCGCCGTTGCCCGTCGCACCACCGCCGGACATGCGCCAGCCGTTGAATCTGGGGCTCTCACTCATCCCCACTGCGGCCGGCGACACGCCCATCCCCTGAGCGTCATCGTCCTGGCCTGACCGCTGGTGGCGGCGGGGGCGGACGCTGTGGTTGGGTGGATATGCCGAAGGTGTTGCCCATGCGTTGCTGGGTGGCCGCGCGATGGGCCAGCCCCAGCGCCGATGGCGGCTGGCGGACGATCAACAGCGAGCCGGGTGCCTGTACGGGTGCCGCCGAGGCCGGCGCAGGCGCGAGCAGCCGGCTGAAGCAATCGTAATCACGGATGCGCTCGCCGTTGACCTCCACCTCGATGCAGGCCGGCGCTGGGTCTGCCTGCGCGCGGGCGACCCAGGGCACGGCCAGCAGGGCGATGCACAGGCCCGCTGCGGTAAGTGATCGAAGGTCCGGCATGGCTGTCACCGCTCTGCAATGAAACCGACCTAACGTGACCGGCTTGGCGTTGTGATGCTGGCGCGTCTTGCATGCAGTTTGATGACACCGGGGCGCATGACCAACAGGGGCGGGCAGGCAAACGCATCGGCGGCCGGCGCAGGAACTCTCTGCGCCCGTGTGGCTGGCTGTTTCTCCTGCTCGCGATGACCTGGCCGCCGGCGATGGCGCTGGCCCAGGACGCCATCGATGCCGCGCACACGCAGTACACGTTCGATGTTCCGGCGCAGCCGCTGCCGGAGGCCTTGCAGTTGTATGGGGAGATCACCGGGGTGGCGGTACTGATCGATGCCCGCTTGTTGGGTGGCCTGCGTTCGACCGCGCTGTCGGGGCGGTACGCCCGGCGCGACGCGTTGCAGCGGATGCTGAGCGGTACCGGACTCGTTCCGCATTTCGTGGAGAACGGTGCGTTCACCCTGGTGCCGGTGGGATCCGTGGCCGCCGACGAGGTGCTGCCCGATGCCACACCCATGCGTGCACCGTCCCTGCCCGAGCGGACCCGCCAGCGCGGTGCCCGGGTGATCCAGCACTCGCTGGAGCAGGCGCTGTGCGGCACGGCATTGACGCGGCCGGGTGACTACCGGGCGAGCGTGCGCTTCTGGCTGACCGAACGGGATCAACGCATCCGCGCACCGGAGCTGCTGGAATCCACCGGTGACCTGGCACGCGACACGGCGATCGTCAGTCGCCTGCGCGACCTGCCGTTACCGGGCCTTCCGGCTGGCCTGCCACAACCCATCACGCTGCTGTTGCTGCCTGAAACACCGGGCGCGACGCCGCCGTGCCGGGCCCGCTGATGACCGGTCTGCGCACCCTGTTCCTGGATCACTACGAAGCCTTCCGCAAACGCCTGCGGCGCCGGCTGGGCTCGGATGACCTGGCCATGGACGCGCTGCAGGAGACCTGGCTGCGGGTGGAGCGCATGGGCAGTACGCAGCCGCAGCGCAACCCGGTGGCCTACCTGTTCCGCATGGCGGTCAATGCCGCTACCGACCAGCGCATCGCCCACGGCCGGGTGCTGACCGGTGCCGAGGTGGAGGCGCTGATGGATGAAGCCCCGGATTACCTGGACCCGTCCGATGTGGCGCACGGGCGTTCCGAGCTCGCGGCGCTGGCCGATGCCCTGCGCGAGCTGCCCGAGCGCCAGCGCGCCATCCTGATCGCCGCGCGTATCGACCAGCAGCCCATCGATACCATCGCCGACCAGCACGGGGTCTCCTCACGGATGGTCGGCAAGGACCTCAAGAAAGCCCTGCAGCATTGCGCAGGACGGCTGGACCGGCCGCTGGTGCAGCGTTTCGGTCCCGGGGCGGGAAAACCGTCATGACTGATATGAAGACCTCCGTATCCCCATCGCCCGCTGATGTGCAGGCGCAAGCGCATGACTGGCTGCTGCGCCTGCAGACCGGCCCGGTGACGGCTGCCGACGCGGACGCGTTCCGACGCTGGCGTGCGCTGGATCCCCGTCATGCCGTGGCCTTCGCCCAGGCACGCCGGCTGTGGTCGGCGCTGGCGCCGGCGCTGCAGGCCAGTACGGGTCCGGCCGAGGCCACGGTGCCGAACGCCGGCGTGCCGCTGCCCGCATCCGCAACCGTCCTCCCGGTACGGCAGCGCCCCCGTCGTTTCAATCCAGGCCGACGTGCGTTTTTGGGCGGCGCTGCCGCTGCCGCCGCGGTCGGCTGGGTAGCGGTGCAGTCGCCGCTGGGGCTGTGGCCGGCGCTGGACGCGCTGGGTGCCGACTACCGCACCGCGACCGGCGAGCGCCGCGACCTCAGCATCGGCAGCGTGGCCGTGGCCATGGCCGCGCGCACCACGATGCGCCGTCCCGCCGACGGCTCGGCCGGGATCGTGGTGAGCCAGGGCGAAGCCCAGTTCGCGGTGCCGGCCTCGGCCGCTGCCAGCTTCGTGATCGGTGTCGACGGTGCGCGACTGATGCCGGCCCCGGGTGCGCGGGTGAACGTGCGCTGCGTCGGTGGCGACATCCGCATCACCTGCCTGGCCGGGCGAGCCGAACTGGTGCGGGGCGCGCGTACCGTGGTGCTGCAGCCCTCCTGGCAGGCACGCCTGACGGCGGACCGGATCGCTTCCGTGGCGCCGGTCGCGGCCGACACCATCGACGCCTGGCGGCGCGGCTGGCTGGTCTTCGATGATCAGCCGCTGCAGGACGTGGTGGACGAAATCAACCGCTACCGCACCGGCCGTATCGTGCTGACCGGCAGCGCATTGCCGGCACGGCGCGTACAGGCGCGCATCCCTTTGGCGCGCATCGATACCTTCATCGATCTGGTGCGCGATGCCTATGGCGCAAAGGTGGTGAGCATGCCCGGCGGCGTCGTGCTGTTGAGCTGAGCGGCGCGTGCGCAGATGAATTTTTTGTTGCAACGGTTCAGTCGTTGTCACCTGCCCCCGTCTTATCCCTCGTAACAAGCGCAACGCATTGCACTGCCACGCTCGCTCCTGCCATGGACGGGATCGCGCTGCAGGACGGCAGCACGCGCTTGCCCTTATCAGCGAACGATATTGCGACGGGTGACAGCGATGGTGAAGCAGCAGAGCGGTTCGATCGGATGCACGGCCCCGCAGGTGCCGCAGGTGCGCGCGCTGTCGCAGGCCATCGCGGTGTTGCTGATGGCCGGTGGCGTCGCGGCGGGCGTCAACGCGCAGCAGGCCTTCAGTCCGGCATGGTTCGCCAACAAGGGCGTGCAGCAGCAGACCGCCGCGCAGACCGGCCGCCTGCCGAACGGCATGCCGTCCAACCTGGTGCGTACCGACCAGCAGGCGCAGCAGGCCCGCGACACGCTGAAGACCTCGCTGGAGAACCTCAACACTGCCGCGCAGGCGATCGCCATGCAGCAGCGCATGCAGCAGACCGCCCGCGATGCCGCGCGGCTGCGCGCCGGCCAGGTGCCCGATGGGCTGGGCGAGGGCGGGCTGAAGATCGATGACGACACCCTGACGCGCGGCTGGTTCAACGCCAGCGCTCCGACCCAGAGCAGCAAGGACGGCACCACCACCGTCAGCATCGCGCAGACCGGCGACAAGGCCATCCTCAACTGGGAGACCTTCAACGTCGGCCGCAACACCGTGGTCGATTTCGACCAGCAGGCGAGCTGGTCGCTGCTCAACCGGGTCAATGATCCCAACGCGCTCCCGTCGCAGATCCTCGGCCGCATCCAGGGCCAGGGCACGGTGATGCTGGTCAACCGCAATGGCGTGGTGTTCGACGGCAGCAGCCAGGTCAACGTCAAGAACCTGGCCGCCTCGGCGGTCAACATCAGTGATGCGCAGTTCCGCAAGGGTCTGTACAGCGACGCGCAGGGCAATGCCTTCATCCCGACCTTCGGCAACGAACTGACCACCACCACCAACGGCTTCGCCCATGGTGCGGCCACCGGTGACGTGGTGGTGGAGCGCGGTGCGCAGATCACCACGGCGGTGCCCACCTCGGTCACCGAAGGCGGCGGCTACGTGCTGCTGCTCGGCCGCCAGGTGCACAACCACGGCCAGATCACCACCGCCAATGGCCAGACCACGCTGGCCGCCGGCGATGCGTTCGTGATCCGCAAGGGCATGGGCACCGACCAGAACCAGACCTCCACCACCCGTGGCAACGTCGTCACCACGCTGCGCAAGCCGGTGGCAGCCGATGCCGTCGTGGCCACCGCCAGTGGCGTGGTCAGCAACAGCGGCCTGATCCAGGCCAGCACCGGCGACATCACCCTGGCCGGCCATGACGTGCGGCAGCAGGGTGCAGTGGTGTCGACCAGCTCGGTGCATACCCGCGGCACCGTGCATCTGCAGAACGAACGTGCCGATACCACCGGCAGCGTCCTGCTGGACCAGGGCAGCACCACCGCGATCGTGCTCGATGCCAGCGCCACCACCGCGCTGGACGTCCAGCGCGAAACGCTGGTGCAGGAATCGGACAAGGTCGGCGACGGTATCGCCCATCGCCGCGACCAGTCGCTGGTGCAGATCAGTACCGGCGGCAAGGTCGCCTTCGATGACGACAGCCTGACGCTGGCGACGGGCGGGCAGATCTTCGTCGACGCCGCCGACAGCGAGGTCCGCCAGGGCGCGCGCCTGGACGTGGCCGGCTACGTCGGGGTCAAGATCGCGATGGAGGCCAACAACGTCCAGATCAACGTGCAGGGCAACGAGCAGCGTGACGCCGCGCTCAACCGTGACGACAAATCGCTCAACAGCAGGAACATCTGGCTTGACCGCCGCGACCTGGTCCTGGTTCCGGCCGGCACCAACGGCTATGAGACCGATCGCTGGTACACCGCCGGTGGCCTGCTGGAAGTCGGCGGCTACCTCGGGGTGACCGGCCACGGCATCGGTGAGTGGTCGGCGCAGGGCGGGACCGTGCAGTTCTCCGGCGGCAACGTGACCACGCAGCGTGGCTCGAACATCAACCTCTCCGGTGGCGCGCTGGACGTGCAGACCGGCTACGTCAACCTGACCCACCTCAAGGGCGCCGACGGCAAGCTCTACAACGCCTCCACCGCGCCGGGCGATCTGCTCTACAGCGGGCTGTACCGCGGCTTCGAAGATACCCATGCGCGCTGGGGCAATACCGAGTTCTACTACAACCCGCTGATCGCACCGCAGCGCAGGCTGGAGAACGGCTACACCGTCGGCCGCGATGCCGGCCGGCTGATCGTCGCCACCCGTGCAGCGCAGCTGCAGGGCGACGTGGACACCACGACCTTCCAGGGCGACCGCCAGCAACGCGCCCGCGATGCCGCGCTGGATGGCTACCAGCAGGGACAGACCAGCGTTGCACGCCAGGGTCAGCTGGTGATCGGCAGCTACCTGCCGTACTACGACAAAAACAGCGGCCAGCAGCGTTTCGGCCCGGCCGCATTGGCCGAACATGTGGCCATCGGTGGCGATGCAGCCAGTGTCTCCGGCATCGGCGTCATCGGTCTGGACGCGGCCTGGCTCAACGCGCAGCGCTTCGGCGGCGTGGAGGTGTACGCGCACGCCGGCATCGATGTCGACCAGGCGCTTGAGGTTGCGCTGGGCGGCACGATCGCCCTGCATGCCAGCGATGTCCGCATCAACGCCGACCTGCGCGCCAGGGGCGGCAGCATCGCACTGGGTGACATGGTCGTGCAGCGCACCTCGAGCGGCATCGAGTGGCAGGATCTGCCGATCAGCGCGCGTCCCGGCGATACCCTGCTGCACCAGGTGCTGGTCGGCGATGGCGTGACCCTCGATGCGCGTGGCCTGTGGACCAACCAGGCGCAGGACCCGGCGGCCATCGGCGGACTGCCGTTCCTCGACGGCGGCAGCGTGGCGGTGCGCAGCACCGGCAACGTGGCCCTGGGCAAGGGCAGCGTGATCGACGTGTCCTCCGGTGCGGCCATGGGCGAGGAGGGCGATGTAACCGGGGGCAAGGGCGGCAGCGTCACCCTGGCCGCAGGGCAGAACATGGGGAGCGGCGTGCTGTCGCTGGATGGCAGCATCCGAGCCCACGGCATGAAGGGCGGCGGGGCGCTCAACATCGAGAACGGCACGATGGTCAGCATCGGCGGCGACGTGCCGGATGCGATCGAGCAGCTGGCCGCCGGCCAGGCCAGCACGCTGCCGGTACGCCTGGCCGCCGACGTCACGCTCCAGCCGGGCGACGTGATCCCACTGAGCTTCTCCATCACCATTACCCATGTGGCCGGCGGCAAACCGATGCCGCTCACGATCCGGCCCGAGGTCAGCAGCACCAAGCCGGTGACCACCCAGGCACCGTGGCTGTTGCCGGCTGCCGTGCAGCTGGCCGACTACGGCCCGGTCCGGTCCGCCGGCGAGATCCTGCCGGCAGGCACCACCCTGTGGACCATCACCGACCTGCCGGCCGGCTATGTGGTGCCGGCCAATGTATTCCCCGGTGGTCTGCCGATTCCGGCACAGACCTCCCGTTATGTCGCCGGTACCGTGGCCACTGCCGCGGTCACGGTCCCGGCCGGCACCCGCCTGCCGGTCGGCACGGTCTGGCAGCGCGATGTGCCGGTGCAGTCGTTCCTGGCGCTGGACACCGGTCTCTTCCAGAGCGGCTTCAAGCAGTACAACGTGGTGGGCCGCGATGGCGTCAAGGTGGTCGAGGGGGCGCACCTGGACGTGGCGATGCCGCTGCTGCAGGTCGACCTCGCTGCCGCGCGTGCGCTGGCCACCGGTGCCGATCCTGCCGATGCCCTGTCGGTCTGGCTGCCACCGCTGCAGCAGGACGATCCGAAAAGCGGCGAGGTCATTCTGCGCAAGGGCGCCGGGCTGTCACTGACCGCCGGCACGCCGCAGAACGCGGCCGACCTGGAGATCGGCCGCAACAGCCGGATCAACGTCGATCCCGGCCAGGCCATCACCCTGACCGGCAACGCACAGATCACCCTCGATGGTGCCCTGCAGGCCCGCGGTGGACGCATCACGGTACTTGGCGGTGACCTGGGCGAAGGCAGTCTGCTCAACCTGCCCAAGGGCACGCCCAACGCGCGCTCGATCTGGATCGGTGAGCAGGCCGTGCTCGACGTGTCCGGCATGGCCTATACGGCCCTGGATGAAGCCGGCGGTCGGCACGGCCAGGTGCTGGCGGGCGGCACGATCGAGATCGGCGCACGGCATGACCTCGCATCGCGCAACCTCCCGGCGATCGATGCATTCGTGGTGGTGCGCGAGGGCGCCCGCCTGGACGCCTCCGGTGCGCAGGCGGTGCTGGACCTGCCCGATCTCGGCACGACCCCCATTGCCAGCCACGGCGGCATCATCGCGCTGAGTGCCAGCAATGGGCTGTTCGTCGACGGCACCCTGCATGCCGCCGCCGGTGGCAGCGGCGCGCGCGGTGGCACGTTGGCGCTGAATCTTGAAACGCCGATCTACGGGCCGGTCGAGCGCTTCAGCGGCAAGGGCATCGAGGTCGCCGACGGCGTGCGCGTCCCGCGTGAGCTGGTGATCGAACAGCACTACAGCGGCAGCGGCCTGGGCACGGAGGCCGTCGCCGGCGAGCTCGATCCAACCCTGGTCTATGGCAAGGCCCGCTACGGCGTGGACGCGATCCAGGCCGGTGGCTTCGATACCGCTTCGCTGTACGTCAATGGCCTGCTGAGCTTCGATGGCGATGTAGCGCTCGACATGCGCCAGGCGTTGTACCTCACGGCCAGCGCTCTGGGGCTGTCCACGGATGCCACGCGCGACAGCCAGGTGCATTTGGCCGCACCGTACCTGCGCCTGGCCGGCTCGGCGCGCCGCCAGCCGGACAACACCATCATGCCCAACCCGGTCACCGGCTCGCGCAATATCAGCCCGGCGTCCGGTTCGCTGGGCGTGGCCGCGCTCGCCGACGCGGCGTCGATCACGCTCGCAGGCAGTCTGGTCGATGTGGTGGGCATGGTCGGCTTCGGCGCGAACGGTGAAATCGTGCAGAACGCGGTCGACCCGCTGGCGGTCAAGCGCGACGCGTTCGGCGCGGTGCGCATCGAAAGTCAGGGCGACCTGCGCCTGCGCGAGGCCGACCTGTTCTCGCCCGGCGACACCACCCTGGCGGCGGCGCAGATCTACGGCAGCGGCAATGTCACGGTGGGCCTGCGGACCCTGCTGAACGAATGGGGCACCCTCACGACGGAGTTGGATCCGGACCGCATGCTGGACATCCAGCGCATCGGCAATACCTTGCCGCCGCAGCCCTACAGCGTGTTCGGCACGATGCGTTTCAGTGCCGCCACCATCAACCAGGGCGGGGTACTGCGCGCACCGCTGGGCAACATCATTCTGGGGCGCGCCGATGGCACCGGCTACACCGGCGTGGTCAACCTGCTGCCGGGCAGCGTCACCTCGGTCAGCGCCAACGGCCTGGTGATGCCCTACGGCGGCACGGTCGACGGGCTGGTCTACAACTACAATGGCGTCGACGTGGCTTACCAGGGCGTGGGCGGTGAACCGGCGGTGGAGTTCCGCTCGCACGCGGTGAACGCCCAGGCCGGCGCGGTGCTGGATCTGTCCGGCGGCGGCGAGCTGACCGGCGCGGCGTTCCTCTCCGGTCGCGGTGGCTCCACCGATGCGCGCCTCAACCCGCTGGTGCAGATGGACCGCGATGGGTTCACGCTGCCGGGCCTGTCCACCAACCCGGTATACGCCATCCTGCCCGGGGTACAGGCTGGGCAGGCTCCGCTCGATGCCGAGCGCGGTGCCGGCGATCCGGCCATCGGCCAGCAGATCACCCTCGGCGCCGGCATCCCCGGGCTGCCGGCAGGCACCTATACGCTGCTGCCGTCCAGCTATGCACTGCTGCCGGGTGCCTTCCGCGTGGAACGCAACGGCCTTGCCGGCAGTGCCACCGCGTTCGGCACGACCCAGGCCATGCGCAACGGCTCGTGGAGCACCTCGGCGCGGCAGAGCATCGCCAACACCGGCAGCAGCGACACGCTCCCCACGCAGTGGGTGGTGACCGCCGCCGACACCCTGCGCACCTATTCGCAGTACAACGAAACCAGCTACGCCACCTTCGCGCTGCAGCAGGCCGCGCGCGAAGGGGCGCCGCGCCCGCTGCTGGAACGCGACGCCAAGGCGGTCAATTTCATGGTGACCAGCCCGGATGTGGCCGGCTCGCTGGACCTGCCTTCGCTGCGGTTCAACGCCACGGTGCTGGATGTTCCCACCACGGCGGGCACCGGTTCGGTCGCGCGTCTGTTCAATGCAACGAACTACGAAATTCTCGCCGACGGCACGGAAGCGACCGAGGACTTCGCGGGTATTTCCATGCATGCCAGCGAGCTGAACCGGGTCGGCGCAGCGCGCCTGGAAATCGGCGGCCGCCTGCGCAGCACCTACGCCAATCCGGCCAACGGCTCGCTGCAGTCGGCCAACGTGATCAACATCGATGGCGGCGGGTCCAGCAACAGCATCGTGATGCGTGCCGGTGCGCAGCTGGAGGCGGCGGAGGTCTTCCTGATGACTGGCCGCCAGGCGGGTGGCATCACCCTGGAACAGGGCGCGGGCATCAACACGCTCGGCCAGGGCGCCGCCGCCTATGACGCCGCGCAGGGTTACATCTATACGCCGGGCCGCTCTGCGCTGCTGGCCGTCTCCAACGGGCAGATCAACCTGCTGGCGCCGGAAGCGGTCGACGGCCAGGGCAACGGCGCCGGCGCGATCGAGATCGGCGCCTGTGCGGTGCTCAGCGGATGCGCGGGCACGACCCGTCTGTACTCCGAAGGCACCATCGCCACCGCGACCGACAACCGCTTCGTGCTGGGCGATGCGGTGCGCTATGGCACCCGCAACCTGGCACTGGCGGTCGGTGGCATCAACGTCGGCAGTGCCGAGGCGATCGCCGACGCCACCGCGCGCGGCACGCTGCCGGCCGGCATGACGCTCAACCAGGACGTGCTCAGTCGGCTGTTGCTGGGCGACACCAGCGTCGGCGCGCCGGCACTGGAAGCGCTGTCGCTGACCGCACGCGAGTCGGTCAACTTTTACGGCGATGTATCGCTGTCCACCTACGATGCAGTCACCGGCAAATCGGCGTTGCAGCAGCTGGTGCTGGGGACGCCGGCCATCTACGGTTATGGCGATGCCGATGCCGTGGCCCGCATCCACACCGATACCCTGATCTGGAGCGGTGCACTTGCGCCGGCCGGCAGCATCGTCGCCGACGGCCCGGGCACCGGTCACGGCCAGCTGGTGGTGGATGCCCGCGACATCGTGTTCGGCTACGGCCCGCGTACCCAGCCGGATACCGTACGCACGCAGGACCGCCTTGCGCTGGGCTTCGCCGGCGTGCACCTCAACGCCAGCGGCCGCGTGACCGCCAACCAGAAGGGCAGCCTGAGCATCTTCGAGACCCAGGGTGACTGGAATGCGGATACCCGCTCCTATGCCCGCAGTGGCGGCGAGCTGTTCCTCAACACGCCGCTGCTGACCGGCGCAGCCGGGTCGCTCAACACGATCACCACCGGGGGCAACCTGCATGTCACCGGAAACGGCGCGCCCGTCGCGCCCGACAACGCGACCCTGGCCGCCGCGCTGGGCGCGGAGATCGCGCTGGACAGCCGCGACGGCAGCCTGCTGCTGGACACCGCCGTGCTGCTGCCCAGCGGCAAACTGCGCCTCGCGGCGCAGGGCGACGTGCGCCTCGCCGATGGCGCGCAGCTGGACCTCGCCGGCCGCCGCATCGCTTTCTTCGACACCGCCAAGTACAGCTGGGGCGGTGACGTGCTGATCGACAGCCGGCAGGGCGACGTGCAGCAGGACAGCGGCGCGAAGATCAGCCTGGCCGCGCAGAACAACCGCGCCGGCACGTTCACCGCACACGCCGCCGCAGGCACCCTCGATCTGGCCGGCCAGCTGCTGGGCAGCAGCAGTGGGCATTACGACGCCGGTGGCACCGAGGTGCCGTACAGCGCCGGGCGCATCGACCTGCACGGGCAGGGGATCAACGATTTCAGTGGGCTCAATTCGCGCTTGACCCGCGATGGCGTCACCGGCGGGCGCAGCTTCCGCATCGGCGAGGGTGATCTTGCGCTGGGCGACGAAGTGGTGGCGCGTGAGGTGAACATCGCGTTGGACAACGGTCAGCTGTGGGTCAACGGCACCGTCGATGCCAGTGGCGAACAGGCCGGCAGCATCCGTCTGGCCGCGCGCAATGGCGTCACCCTCGGCAGCGCGGCCGTGCTGGATGCCAGCGCGAGCGTACTGCGCCGCGACAGCTACGGGGCAGCGATCGATGCGCCCAACCGCGCCACCATCGAGATCGATTCGGGGCGTGGCACGTTGTCCATCGCCAGTGGCGCACGCATGGACCTGCGCGTGGCCGGCAGCAGCAGGAATGCAGGCACGGTGGCGCTGAACGCGCCGCGCGTGGGCGGCAACGACGTGGCGATCGCGGCCGGCGGCCCGATCAGCATCGACGGTGCGAAGACGATCCAGCTCAATGCCTTCATCACCGACAACAGCGCAGCGGCAGACACGGAGGCCAGCACCCGCGGCGAGAGCTACCAGGTCATCGACCAGACGTACCTGGACCGCCTGCATGCCCAGAGCACCACCTTCATCGACGCCGCACTCGCCAACAGCGCACTGGTCGACCAGCGCCTGGCGGGCCTGCGCGCGTACGGCGACGCGTTCCACCTGCGCCCGGGCGTGGAGGTCGTGGCCGACCTGGCGGTGAATGCAGACGGCAATCTGCACGTGGATGGCGATCTGGATCTTTCGGCGCACCGTTACGCCAGCCTCAACCCCGGCAGCCAGCGCACCGGCGTGCGCGGCTCCGGTGAGGCCGGTGCGCTGGTGCTGCGCGCGCAGGGCGACCTGGAGGTGTTCGGCAGCATCAGCGATGGTTTCGATGGCAGTCGCCTGGGTACCACGTTCGACGACAACGGCTGGTACCTCACCGCCGGCCGCCAGCTGTTTGGCAGCGACGTGGTGGTTCCGCATGGGGGCCTGGTCACGCTTGCCGCCGGCACCGTGTTCAATTCGGGCAAGGTGCTCAACTACGACCTGCCCATCGGCGACATGCAGATGGCCGCCGGCACCCTGTTGCCCGCCGACGCCCGCCTCGCGCTGCCGCTGGCGCTGGCCAAGGGCACCGTACTGGGCGCGGCCGTCCACGATGCCTCCGGTGCGCTGCTGTATGCGGCAGGCACGGTCCTGGCCGATGCGGTCACGCTGCCGCAGGGCGCGCGTCTGTCGGCCGGCCTGCGCCTGCCGCTGGCCGCCCGCATCGCGGCGATGACCTGGCCGGCCGGGGTGGCCCTGCCGGCGTCGCCACTCGGCAATCTGGTCACCCTGGCCGCTGACCTCGGCCTGGCCAAGGGCGCCTTCATTCCCAGCGACACCGAGGTCAAGCTGCCCGGCGACGCCACCACGGTGAACCTGCGACCGGTGGACGCCGATGGCAACCAGGGTCGCATCTGGGCACTGGCGCCGATGCTGGCGGCCGGGTCGCAATCGTGGGACATCAGCCTGGTGGCGGGCGCCGATACAGCCGCCGCGGATCGCCTGACGGTGGATCCTGCCGGCACCGGCAGCCTGCGCCTGTCCGATCCGCATTACGGCCAGGGTGGCGCCGTGGTGGAGATTCCCGGGACCGGCTCGCCGGCCACCTACCTGTGGGGCGACACCGAAGCGTTCGAACGATTGGTCGTGGAATTCTACGGCGAGTACATCGTCAGCTTCGTCCCCACCACGGGCACTGCGTTCACCGAGGACCAGCTCAGCGAACTGATGATGTGGGGCTTCGTGTACAGCGGTCCGGAGAACCTCAACGAGTTCGGTTTCGACGGTGTGGCTGCCATCGACTCGCCAGAGGTTCCGCCTGACACCGAGTTCAGGACACTGCCCGGGCGCGAACAGTTGCCCAGCGTGGTGCGCACCGGTACCGGCGACCTGCGTCTGGTCTCCGGCAAGGACATCGCCACCACCTCGCTGTATGGCGTCTACACCGCCGGTACTCCGTCGGCTGCCTTGGCCGGCAACGGGGGCGATCCGTACAACCAGGCGCGCGCGCGCGTCGCCCCCGGCAATGCCAATCCGCTTGGAAACAGCGTGCTGGGAGATGCCGGCGAGGTGTTCGAGCACCTTGTCGATGGCGGCAGCCAGAGCCTGTACCAGGCGTGGTATCCCGAAGCAGGTGGCAACCTGCTGCTGCGCGCCGGTGGCAACATCTCGGGCGACAGCATCGGGCGTCAGGGAGCGCTGACGCGTACGGAAACGCTGGGAATCGCCACACCGCGATTGAGCACCAGCGCATCGGTGGGCAACTGGCTGTGGCGACAGGGTACCGGCAGCGTGCAGCCCGGTGCGGAAGGCCTGCCGACCGCCTGGTGGATCAACTTCGGCACGTACGTTGCCGCACCCGACAACGCGAACTACAACAACAATTTCGTCAACATGCCGCAGCTGATCGGGTTCACCGGCTTCGGCACGCTCGGTGGTGGCAACCTGCTGCTGGAGGCGGGCGGCGATGCGGGCATGTTGCAAAGCCGCGGCGACCATGGCGCGGCGTACATCACCCGCAGCACGGGCCTGAACCTGGCCGTTGCCAGCACCGGCAGGGTCGGCGCCGATGGCGCGCTGGTACAGACCGGCGGCGGCGATCTGGACATCCGCATCGGCGGCGGCCTCAATGCCGACCCCGCGCTGCGCTCCTTCACGGGCAGCAACAGCGCCCCGGTGGCCAACGAAATCACCGTCAACGACGCGCAGCGACTGGACGTCAACGGCAGCTTCACCAACCTGCGCGGGGCACTGCGGCTGGAAGCCGGTTCTGTGGGTGGTGTGGAACTGCGCTACGGAAAGCGCCAGGATGCCAAGGAGTCGCGTCCCTATGACGTGTACACCGCAACGGCCGCTACCGCAGCCGGTGGGCCGGTGCTGGTGCTCGGTGATGCCGGCGCCCGTCTGGATGCGCGTGGCGACCTGGTGCTGGGCACCGTCTCCGATCCGGGGCGCGTCGCCCAGTTCAACAATGGCACCCCCTTCAGCGTGGGCGGCAACACTTACCAGGACGGCGGCTGGAGCTGGTTCTCGCTGTGGACCCCGTCCACCGCGGTGGACCTGATGGCCGCCGGCGGCAACCTGACGCCGTCGCTGGCGATGCAGGACCGCAACGCTGGCACCGACGCCCGGGCGACCGACGGCAATCACGTGTATCCGTCGGTCCTGCGCGCGGTGGCTGCCAGCGGCAGCATCTACTACGGTCGCGCCCGCACGGCCCCGACCGCCGGCACCAACAACGAGGACTTCGTGGCGGGCGTGGTACTGGCGCCGTCGCCGGTGAACGGGCAGTTCGACGCACAGGGCACCGGTCAACTGGAACTGCTCGCGGCCGGCTCGATCTACGCCAACGGCACCGGCTTCGGCACCTCCGGCGCAGACCCGACCGCGTTGCCCAATCCCTGGAATCCCGGCTTCGTCGGGCTGGGGCAGGAGATGTGGTACGGGCGTCAATTCCTGCACAACGTCAGTACCGGCGCCCTGGCGCCCAGCGTGCTGATCTCAGGCGAACGCGCCAACGGCTCCCTGCAGATCTATCCGCTGTTCTCCTTCACTTCGCCGACCGCGTCCGGTTACGTGCACGTGGGCCAGACGCCTTCGCGCTACTACGCGCTCCACGGCGACCTGGTCGGGCTGCGCAGCGGCAGCGTGGTCGATACCCAGTACGGCGTCTTCAACAACGGTGTCACCACCAATATCACCAACACCTGGTACGACGGTGGTGGTGCCGTCGCCATCCGTGCCGGCCGGGACATCGTCAACTCGGGCACTCCGCTGGGTGCCTTCGACAACGTCGGCACGGTGTTTGGCAATGCCGATGGTGCGCTGGGCTGGATGGGCACCATCAACCGCGGCGATCCTGCCGCCGAGCCCCGGCCCACGGCGATCGCCAGCGGTACCGCACGCGGCAACCTGATCGTGCATACCAGTGCCGATGACGTGTCGGTCGTGCAGGCCGGGCGCGACATCCGCTTCAGCACGTTCTACGTCGCCGGCCCAGGGTTGCTCGACATCAGCGCCGGGCGCGACGTGTACATGGCCGACAAGGGCGAACTGCGCAGCCTGGGACCGGTCACCGGCGCCACGCCCGGCGACCGCAGCAGCGGCGCCAGCATCGCGGTGGCGGCCGGTCTTGGCGAGCACGGCGCGGATTGGAACGCCTTCGCCGCACGCTATCTGGATGCGGCCAACCTCGCCGATCCCGGCCGCGCGCTGGGCGATCAGGACGGCAAGGTGGTCCGTGTCTACGGCGGCGCGGTGTCGCTGGCGCAATGGCTGCAGGCGCAGTTCGGCTACGGCGGCGATGAGGCCGGTGCCGCCGCGTTCCTGGCACAACAGCAGCAGGCCCTGGACCAGGCGCACGCCACGGCGGTGGCCAGCGGCGGCACGGCCGCCAGCCGCGACCTCGCCCGGGAGTTCAAGCTGGAGAGCCAACTGCACCTGGTCAATTGGCTGACCGGCCGCTTCGGAGGTGCCAACGGACGCGGCCTGCACTTCGACGCCGCCAGCATGGACGCGCAGGCTTTCTTCGCCGCGCTGCCCGCCGAGCAGCAGAGCGCCTTCCTGCGCAACGTGTACTACGCGGAGCTGAAGGCCGCCGGCCGTGAGTACACCGCCGTCGACGGACCGCGCGAAGGCAGCTATCTGCGTGGCCGCGAGGCGATCGCCACGCTGCTGCCGACCAAGGATGCCAAGGGGGGCGAGATCGCCTACCAGGGCGACCTGACCATGTTCAGCAGTGCGCTGTACTACGAGGGCGTGCTCGAATCGGCGGCGGGCCGGCGCCCGAAGCCGGGTCAGACCTACCTGAGCGAAGCGGACTGGATTGCCGCCGGCCGCCCCACCACCGGGGTGCGCTACTACCGTGTCAACGACGCCGGTATCCACACCGATTTCGGCGGCGACATCCATCTGCTGGTGCCCGGCGGTCGCACCCTGGTGGGCGTGGATGGTGGCTTCCTGCCGGGGGCCGGTTCCGGTGTGCTCACCCAGGGCGAGGGTGACATCAACATCTACTCGCGCGGCAGCCTGCTGCTCGGGCAGAGCCGCATCTTCACCACCTTCGGCGGCAACATCCTGGCGTGGTCGGCCGAGGGCGACATCAATGCCGGCCGCGGCAGCAAGACCACGGTGGTCTACACCCCGCAGCGCCGCGTCTACGACACCGTCGGCAACGTCGCGCTGTCGCCGAACACCCCCAATACCGGTGCGGGCATCGCCACCCTCAACCCGATCGCGGAGATTCCGCCCGGCGACATCGACCTGATCGCGCCGCTGGGCACCATCGATGCAGGCGAGGCCGGCATCCGCGTCTCGGGCAACGTCAACCTGGCCGCGCTGCAGGTGCTCAATGCCGACAACATCCAGGTGCAGGGCAAGGCAGTGGGCATTCCGGTGGTCGCGGCGGTCAACGTCAGTGCGTTGACCTCGGCCAGCGCGGCGGCGAACACCGCGGTGCAGGCGGCGCAGGAGATGGTCAAGCGCCAGACCCAGCAAACCCGTCCCTCCACCATCAGCGTGCAGGTGCTGGGCTTCGGCAGCGAAACCAGCAGCGTGGCACCGCCGAAGCACGAGGACCGCTACGACCCAGACAGCGTGGTGCAGGTGGTCGGCATGGGCGAGCTGAGCATCGAGCAGCGCGCCCGCCTCGATGCTGCGACGACGAAGCGACAGTGATGACGACGTCTTTCCTGCCTCTGGCCAGCGCGCGTGGCCAACGCCATGCGCGCGCACGCAACTGCCTTGCCGGTGCAACGGCGCTGTTACCGCCGTTGCGCACGCTCACCTCCTGCGCATCTGAATCCCTTTCCGCATTGAGAAGCCACTGATGTCTTCAATCTCCCCGGCGCTGGCACGGGCATCCCTGCCACTGGGCCTGCTCTGCGCGATCTCGCTGGCCAACGCGCAGACCGCGCCTGCCGATGCCGACGCCGTCGCTGCCCCGATGGCGGCCGCGGCCGCCCCGGCTGCCCGCGTCAACATCAACGAGTACCTGGTGCGCGGCAACACCGTGCTCGGCGCGCGCGATATCGAGCAGGCGGTCTCCCCGCATCTCGGCCCGGACCGCACCCTGCAGGATGTCGAAGCGGCGCGCGTGGCGCTGCAGTCGGCCTACCAGGGCAAGGGCTACCAGTCTGTGTATGTGGATCTGCCCGAGCAGCAGGTCAGCGGTGGCGTGGTGATCCTGCAGGTCACCGAGACCCGCATCGGCCAGGTCAAGGTGGTCGGGGCCGAGCACAACGATCCCGCGCGCCTGGCCGAGCGCGTGCCGGCGCTGCAGGCCGGCGCCGTGCCGGACTTCGAACGCGCGCAGGCGCAGCTGACCGAACTCAACCGAGGCGGCAAGCGTCAGGTGGTGCCGCTGGTCAAGCCCGGCGCCGCTGAGGGCACGATGGATGTGGAGCTCAAGGTCGATGACACGTCCCCCTGGCGCTACAGCGCCACGCTCAACAACGACCACAGCGTGGACACCGAGCCACTGCGCAGCATCCTCACGGTCGGCCACGACAACCTCTGGCAGCGCGAGCACACCGCCTCGCTGACGTTCTTCGCCGCGCCGCAGGACCTGGACCAGGCCAACGTGTGGTCCGGTGCCTACGGTCTGCCGCTGGGCAGCCCGGACTGGATGCTGGATTTCTCCGGCTACCGCTCCGACAGCAACGTGGTGTCCACCGGCCAGACCAATGTCACCGGCAAGGGCCACGCGGTCGGCGTCAAGCTCAGCCACACCTTCCCGATGACGGGCGCCTGGTGGCACCAGCTCTCGGCCGGTGTCGACTTCAAGGACCTGGACGAATCGGTGGCGATGGTCGGCCAGGCCTCGGACTTCGCCCCGCTCAAATACGCGCCGGTCACCGTGGCCTACAGCGGCTTCCGCCAGGGCACCAAGCACCAGCTCAATGTGGGCGTGCAGGCGGTGTTCGGTGCGCGCAGCCTGTTCGGCTATGGCAGTACCGATGACGAGTTCGACTGGAAGCGCGCGTATGCCGATCCCAGCTTCTTCGCGCTCAAGCTGGAGCTGAGTGATACCTACACGCTGGAGAGTGGTGCGCAGTGGTTCGCGCGGCTTTCGGCGCAGATGACTGACCAGCCGCTGGTCTCCGGCGAGCAGTTCGCTGCCGGCGGCATGTTCACCACCCGCGGCTACCGCTCGGCCGAAGGCATCGGCGATTACGGCGCGTTGGCCACGCTGGAATGGCGCACGCGTCCGCTTGGCCTGTGGGGCCTGCAGGACTGGCGCTTCTACGGCTTCCTCGATGGCGCCTGGCTGGGCCTGCGCCGGCCGCTGCCTGAGCAGGCCGACAGCGCCGCGATGAGCGCCATCGGCGTGGGCAGCAGCCTGCGCATCGGTGAGCACTACAACCTCCGCTTCGACTACGGCCGGACGCTGCGCGACGGCCCGACCACGACCAAAGATGCCAACCGCCTGCACCTGAGCGTCGGCGCCAGCTACTGAGCCTGACTTTCCCAAGCATTTTCCGGAGATACCGTCCATGCAACGCCTTCTTGCCCTGTTGTTGTTCTGTCTGAGCATGTCCACGCTCGGCGTCGCCCACGCGGAAACCGCGTGGTGGCAGGCCGATTGGAAGTACCGCAAACCGATCACGCTCGATGCCAGCCCCAACGGTGCCGCCCTGGGCGGCAATCTCGGGCGCACCCCCGTGCTCATCCGCCTGCACACCGGCAACTTCGCCTTTGATGGCGTTGCCGAGGGCGGCAACGACCTGCGCTTCGTCGGGGCCGATGGCCACACGGTGCTCAACCACCAGGTCGAGCAGTACGACGCGGCGCTGGGCATGGCCCTGATCTGGGTGGATGTGCCCACGATCAGCGGTACCGCGGCGCAGACGATCTGGATGTACTACGGCAACGCCGGCGCGCCGGCGGCGGCCAATGGCCAGCGCGTGTTCGATCCGGACTACAGCGCGGTCTACCACTTCGCCGACAGCGGCACCGAGGCGCGCGACACCACCGCGTACGTCAATACGCTCACCGGTGAGTTCAAGCCTGCCGACGGCGCGATCATCGGCCGCGGTGCCCAACTGGCCGGCACGCCGCTGCATCTGCCGGGTGCACCGTCGCTGGCGGTGGCTGCCAACGGTGCGATGACCGTTTCGGCCTGGATCAAGCCGGACCAGCTCGGCCCGGACCAGGCAATCTATGCCCGTCGCGAAGGCGACAACGTCTTCCTCGTCGGCCTCGACAACGGCGTGCCCTACGTGCGCGTCAACGAGCAGCGCAGCCAGCCGATTCCGGCACTGGTGGCGGGCCAGTGGGCACACGTGGCGGTGACAAGCAGCGAAAATGCCGTGATCCTTTACGTCGCCGGCCGCGAAGCGGTACGTCTGGCCACCGGCCTGCCGGCCTTCACCGGTGAGGCCCTGCTCGGTGGCGATGCACTCGCCGCGGGTGCGGCGGGCGATGCGGCTGCCATTCCGGCCGCGCAGCCGTTCCTCGGTGTGATCGATGAAGTGCGTGTGTCCAAGGTGGCCCGCCCGGCCACCGCGCTGCTGGCCGATGCCACCGCGCAGGGCGCCGAGTCGCGCCTGATCGCCTTCGGCGAAGACGAGCAGTCGGCCGGCGTGAGCCACTTCGGTTTCATCCTCAAGGCGATGCCGGTCGATGCCTGGGTGGTGGTGATCGTGCTGGGCCTGATGCTGCTGCTGTCGTGGGCGATCATGATCGCCAAGAGCCGCTATTTTGGCACCGTGGCCAAGGCCAACGAGGCCTTCACCGTCCAGTACAAGAAGGTCACCGGTGCACCGGTCGCTTCGCTGCAGGCACTGGAACGCACCGGCAGCTTGGCCCCGCAGATTCGCGACAACTCCACGCTGTGGCGGCTGTACCGCATCGCCATGGAAGAAATGGACGGACGCGGCTCGCACCACCATGGTCTCACCGCCGCGGCGATCACCTCGATCCGCGCCTCGATGGATGCCGAAGTCACGCGCGAGACCGAGCGCATGTCCAAGCGCATGAACTGGCTGTCCACCACGATCGAAGGCGCGCCGTACATCGGCCTGTTCGGCACCGTGATCGGCATCATGCTGGTGTTTGCGGTGGCGGCGATGGCCGGCGCGGTGGACATCAATTCGGTGGCCCCGGGCATGGCAGCCGCCTTGCTGTGTACGGCTGCCGGCCTGGGCGTCGCGATCCCGGCGCTGTTTGGCTACAACTGGCTGGCCTCGCGCGCTGAAGCGATCGCGGCGGACATGTCGGTGTTCGTCGATGAGTTCACCGCGCGCCTGGCCGAAGAGTTCGATCGCACCGCACCGGCCGCCGCAGCGCGCCCGGCGCTGGCCTGAGGAGACCACCATGGCCAGGGCAAAGCGGTTCGGCATCAAGAAACGCGAGAAAGGCATCAACGTCACCCCGTTCGTGGACGTGCTGCTGGTGGTGCTGGTGATCTTCATCCTCACCAGCAACGCCACCATTCCCGGGATCGAGGTCAACCTGCCGAAGGCCAGTTCCAGCATGGCGCTGGAGAAGCCCAAGACCAAGGCGATCACGGTGGACAACGCCGGCCAGATCTTCCTGGACGCCTACCCGGTCAGCCTGGCCGAGCTGGAGGATCGCCTGCGCACGGAGAAGGCACTGAACCCGGATATCCCGGTGATCGTGCGCGGCGATGCGCAGGTGCAGTACGCGCGTGTGGTCGAAGTGCTCGACCTGCTGCGCAAGATCGAGCTGACCCAGGTCGGCCTGGTCACCGGCAAAGTGCAGGGGTGAGGGCGTGACTTCCCTCCACTCCCGCAGCGGTGACAGCGTGCCCGCGTGGCGCCGCTGGTGGCCCGTGGCGGCGTTGCTCGTCGGCCTGGCGGCCGTGGCGTTGCTCCTCTGGTACCTGCTGTTCAAGGACACCGCCAGTACGCGCCGGCCCGTGGCCGAGATCCCGATGGTGATGTTGCCGCCGCCACCGCCGCCGCCCCCACCGGAGCCCGAGCCCGAGCCGGAGGTGACCCCTGAAGAGGTCATGCCCGAGCCCGAGCCGCTGGACGAGGTGCCCAAGCCCACCGAAGAAGCGCCGACGCCCGACACCGCCGACCCGGTGACGATGGATGCCGACGCGCAGGCCGGCGGCGACAGCTTCGGTATCCAGTCCGGTTCCGGCGGCGGGCGCAGTGGCGTCGGTGCCGGTGGCGCCGGCAACGCGAGTTACGGGCGTTACCTGGGCTACGTGCTGCAACAGGCCGTGGCGCGCGACCCGAAGGTGCAGCGCCTGGCCTTCCAGCTGACCGTCAACGTCTGGCTGGACGAGGCCGGGCAGGTGACCCGCGTCGAGCTCGCGCGCGGCAGCGGCAACACCGAAGCCGATGAAGCGGTGCTGCAGGCGATCCGCGCGATCGGCCGCATCGACGAGCGGCCACCGGCGTCGTTGAGCTTCCCCGCGCGCGTGCTGGTGCAGGGCCGTCGCCCGGCCGGATGAGCTGCGCTGTCTTTCTTCTTCCCTGATCTTTCCTTTCTGCGAGCAAGCCGATGACCCGTTCAACCCTCCACTCCGCGCTGCTGGGACTGCGCAGCACCGCCATCGCCACCGGTGTCGCCCTGGTCCTGGTCAGCGGCGGTGCCCACGCCCAGGCCACGGGCGGCGAGAGCACCATGATCAAGCTGATCCGCGGCCTGATGGACAGCGGTGCGCTCAAGCCCGAGGCCGGCCAGGCGCTGTTGCTGGAGGCGCAGCGCGAATCGGCCGCAGCTCCCGCAGCGCCGGCGTCCACCGCGATCGCCGCGCAGCCCGGTGACGTGCGCGTGCCCTACATCCCGCAGACCGTGCGCGATGAGATCCGCGAAGAGGTCAAGGCCAGCGTCATGGCCGAGGCCAAGGCCGAGCGTTGGGCGGCGCCGGACCAGGTGCCCGAGTGGACCCAGCGCCTGCGCGTGCAGGGTGACGTGCGCGTGCGCAACGAGAGCCGCCTGTATTCCGAGCGCAACAGCGACATCGAAGTGGACTGGGCGCGGATCAACGCCGGCAACGGCTACGACGTCAACGGCAACACCAACCTGGATCTGCCGCCGCTGCGCAATACCCGCCAGGACCGCAACAATTCCTGGCGGATCCGCGCACGCCTGGGCGTGATCGCCGAACTGGGTGAGCACACCCGTGCCGGCGTGCGCCTGGCGACCGGCAACGACAACGGCCCGGTGTCCTCCACCCAGACGCTGGGCGGTGGCCTGGCCAAAAAAGACGCCTGGCTCGACCAGGCATGGCTGTCGTGGTCGCCGGTGGCGGGCCTGGACATCCTCGGTGGCCGCTTCGGCAATCCATACTGGTCCACCGACACGCTGTTCTCCAACGACCTCAACTTCGATGGCCTGGCGTTCAAGTACGCGCAGCCGATCGGCGATGACGGCCTGTCCTTGTTCGCCACGCTGGGCCTGACGCCGTTGGAGTACTCCTCCGACAGCTTCCCGAACACCAGCCAGGACAAGATGAAGAGCGAGAACAAGTGGCTCAACGGCGTGCAGGTCGGCGCCGAGTGGCAGTTCGGCGATGCGCAGAAACTGCGCGCCGCGGTGGGCTACTACGATTTCCGCAACACCGCCGGCGAGTACTCGCAGCCGTGCGCGCTGTATGCCGGTGCGGATTTCTGCAGCAGCGACTGGTCGCGCCCTGCGTTCATGCAGAAGGGCAACACGCTGATGCTGCTGCGGAACATCGCGCTCAATCCACTCGACCCGGCCAACACCCCGATGCCGCAGTACGTCGGCCTGGCCTCGGAGTTCGAACTGCTTGACCTCAACCTGGCCTGGGAAACGCCGCTGTTCGCGGGCAATGCCCTGCGCCTGGAAGGGCACGCGATCAAGAACCTGGCCTACGATCCCAACCGCATGTGGGAACGCGCGCAGGGCGGCATCGTCACCAACCTGGGCACTGCCGCCAACGGCGTGGCCGGGCCGCAGGACATCCAGAGCGGTGACATGGCGTACATGGCGCAGGCGACCTTCGGCCAGCTGGTGATGAAGCAGGCCGGCGACTGGAACCTGGCGGTGGGCTACAAACGCCTGGAAGGCGATGCGCTGCCCGATGCCTACAACGATTCCAACTTCCACCTCGGTGGCACCAATGCCAAGGGCTACTACCTGAGCAGCTCCTACATGTTCGACCGGAACGTGTGGCTGACCGGGCGCTGGATGGCCGCCAAGGAGGTCACCGGCGCCCCGTTGTCGATCGACGTCTTCCAGCTGGAAGTCAACGCAGGCTTCTGACCGACGCAACGCCTGTCTCCGGGAGGCGGCGTGCCGCCTCCCTTGCTGCCCCACATTGGATTTTCACCATGAACACCGACACTTCCCTCGCGCCGGATGCCGGCGACGACGTCGATGCCGTCTCGGCAGCGGCCGACAGCATCACGCCGCCGGCCAGCTGGCCCATGCTCTACCGCCGCCCGGTCGTGCTGTCGTCGCAGCTTCATGCCCACTGGCGCGTGCGCCAGACCGGCGCCGCGTTCGCCGCCGGCAGTCACTCGATTCCAGTGATGATCGGGGAATTCGCCGCGGCCTCGCGCGCGTATCCGCTGGTCTTCGCCGGTCCCGATCATCTGCCGATCGCCGTGCTCGGCCTGGAGGCGGAGCAGAACCGCTTCGTCATCGCCGACCAATGGCAGGCCGGCGCCTACATTCCCGCCTACGTGCGGCGCTACCCGTTCGTGTTCGCGCGCACCAGCGAGCCGGACGGCTACGTGCTGGCCATCGATGCCGATGCGGACATGATCGTGCAGGAGGGCGAGGAAGGGCTGCCGCTGTTCGAGGGCGACCAGCCTTCGGCGATGACGCGTCATGCCCTGCAGTTCTGCGAAGCCTTCACCCGCGAAGACATCGCCACCCGCGCCTTCAGTGCCGCCCTGGCCGAGGCCGGCGTGCTGATCGAGCGCCAGGTTGACGTGGTCCTCGCCGATGGCCGCCGCCACAGCCTGCAGGGCTTCCATGTCGTCGATCCCGCGCGTCTGGATGCGCTGCCGGATGCCACCCTCGTGCACTGGCATCGCCAGGGCTGGCTGGCGCCAGTGTATTTCCACCTGGCTTCGCTGGGTCGCTTCGCCGACCTCGCCACAGGCTGACCTGTTCTACCGGGGCGCCGTGCAGGTGCCGTCACTCCAGGCCGGTGGGAAGACCAGCCCTTCGAGTGGCGTCATCTGTGCGGCACCCGATCCGGTGCGTTCTGGGGCGCGGTCCTGCAATGAACGGCGAGCAGACTATCGCGTCGATTTAATCGGACTGATTCGGCCGCTCGACGCGCGCAGGTGCGGGATCTTGAACAGCGAGCCTGCACTGGTGAGCTCCGCCAACTGCATCATCTTGGGCCACCACTCCAGCAATCTTGCTGCAAAATCGTAAGGGCTCAGCGTATGCCAGCCTTTGGCTAGTACGAATACCGTCAAACCCAGCCGTGCTATCGCTTCCCGTTCGGCAGGCCGACGATGATGATGATCCTGGGTGACGTGTACGGATATGCCGCGGCGAATGGCTTCGTCAAAAAGCGCCAGATCCTTTGTTCCCTTGGATACGAAATCGCGGACGTGTACGACTTCATGACCGTCAACGCGGGCAATCGAATCGATGGCCCTGGCCAGAGCCGGCGGCAGATTCTCGTCAATCTGCGCCCTCAAGGCGCGACCTGCCTCTCGAAGGCAACGGCTTTGCGCACTTCTGCCAGCGGCACATCGTAAAGTCGAGCGATACGATGTTCATCGCCATCTGCGGCACGCAGTGCTTCCACGATGGCGATGGTCGGCACGCCAGACTGTTCAAGGATGGGTTGGCCGAAACTGCGCTCCGGGTCGAAGACCACGGCGCGAGAGCCCTTCATCGGGAACCACCGTGCCGCCTTGTCGTCGACGCTGAGTTCGACGCCCTCGCGCAGTGAAGGGGCGATGATCTTCTTCATCACGTCCTGACGCCTGACCACGTCAACCAGGGCGGCATCACCACTCCCATCGAGCAGTTCCATGAAGATACGGCGCCCGTCAGTTTTGAACGTGGTGCTGGTAAACGGGTACTGCTTGCCGAGCCGCTCGTGCAGTTCCTCTATCGTGCGCCGGACAAGATTCAACGGCACGCCGCATGCTACGAAGGTCCTGACAAAGCGAAGTTCGATCAGATCGCGGAACCCAATCCCGTCAATTCCGCTACCAGCCCATTGTGGCGGCCAGAGTGGGGCATGCAGAGCGCTCTGCTCTCCCTGACGACTTGAATAGCCTTTCAGCCAGCGTCGCAACTCGCTTGGTTTGCCACCGATGAACCGTGCGGCATCCGCATACGAGTACAGGCCAAGGCCGAAAGTCTCCTGCGCTGGCAGAGCGGTTCCCATGGGATGAGTCTACTCAATGTCTGGCAGCACGGAGGTGCCTGGAGCCCAACTTGGGACGTGCGCATCACAACCGATACGACGGAATGCCGGCTATGGCGGTATCGGGAGCGGCAGGTCTCTGACTGGCACGCACAGCCAAAAGCGTGGCGAGGATGGTGCGCCCGGAGGGATTCGAACCCCCGACCAATGGCTTCGGAAGCCACTACTCTATCCGGCTGAGCTACGAGCGCGTTGTGTCCTGCGTCCCGCCGGGCCGCCTGATGGGGCCACGGACCGCCAAAGCGGCGCGGGAGGAGCATTCTATCCGTAAACGCCGCGCAGGTCTGCCCCCCGCACCGATGCGCCGGGCGACGGCGCGCCCGGCCAGCCCAGGCGGTATCCTTTACCGATGGCTTACGAACGTTTTGAGGCGCCCGAGGCGGCGCCCCCGTCGCGCTGGCGGCACTACTGGAAGTTGATGCGCGCCGACCGTCCGATCGGCACCCTGCTGCTGCTCTGGCCCACCTGGTGGGCGCTGTGGCTGGCCTCGGGCGGGCTGCCGCCGCTGTGGACGCTGTTCGTGTTCACCGCCGGCGTCTGGCTGACCCGCTCGGCCGGCTGCGTGATCAACGATTACGCCGACCGCTGGCTGGACCCGCACGTCAAGCGCACCAAGGACCGCCCGCTGGCCAGCGGCGCTGTCTCCGGGCGCGAGGCGCTGGCCCTGTTCGCCGGGCTGATGATCGTCGCCTTCGCCCTGGTGCTGACCCTGAACTGGCTCACCATCGGCATGAGCTTCATCGGCGTGTTCCTGGCCGCCAGCTACCCCTACCTCAAGCGCTACACCCACCTGCCGCAGGTCTATCTCGGCATGGCCTTCGGCTGGGGCATCCCGATGGCCTTTGCCGCCGTGCAGGGCGAGGTGCCGGTGATCGGCTGGCTGCTCTACGGCGCCAACATCCTGTGGTCGACCGCGTATGACACCTGGTACGCCATGGTTGACCGCGATGACGACCTGAAGATGGGCTCGCACTCCACCGCGATCCTGTTCGGGGATCTGGACCTGGTCATCCAGGGCATTCTCTACGCGCTGTTCCTGGGCACGATGGCGCTGGTCGGCCTGCGCGCCGGGCTGGGGGTCTATTACGGCCTCGGCGTCGGCGTGGCCGCAGGGTTGATCGCCTACGAGTTCTGGATCGCCCGCAAGCGCGAGCGCGATCCGTGCTTCAAGGCCTTCCTGCACAACAACTGGGTCGGCGCCGCGCTGTTCGCCGGCATCGCGGTGTCGTTGGCGGTGCGCTGAGGGGGCCACCCGACCAACGGTCGGGTGCTACCGTCGAGCGCACGGTGATGTCCGGTAACGCGCACATGGGTAGTGCCGGCCGCTGGCCGGCGCCCGACCCCCTCGCAGAGCCGGGCAGCGCCCGGCACTACGACCATTAGGCGACTGACAGCGCCGCGCCCAACGCCCAGAATCCCTCCCATTGAATGATCGGGGAGGGCGGGACGATGAACACGTCGACGGTGGTACAGGACGGCTGGATGGCGCGCGCGGCACTGCGCTCGGCGGCCTGGGCGGAAAAATGGTTCCCCGACGCCTACGTGTTCGCGGTGCTCGGCGTGGTCATCGTCGCCGCCGCCGCGATGGGCTTCGGCGCGACCCCGCAGGCCACCGCCACCGCCTTCGGCGAGGGCTTCTGGAGCCTGATCCCCTTCACCATGCAGATGGCCTTCGTGGTCATCGGCGGCTATGCGGTCGCTACCGCGCCGATCGTCGCGCGCTTCATCGAACTGCTGGCCCGTGTGCCCAAGACCGGCCGTGGCGCGGTGGTCTATGTCGGCCTGATCAGCATGCTCGCCTCGCTGCTGAGCTGGGGCTTCTCGCTGGTGTTCGGCGGCCTGCTGGTGCGCGCACTGGCGCGTCGCCAAGCACTCAACATGGACTACCGCGCCGCCGGTGCCTCGGCCTACCTTGGCCTCGGCGCGGTCTGGGCGATGGGCCTGAGCTCCTCGGCCGCCCAGCTGCAGGCCAACCCGGCGAGCATGCCGCCCGGCCTGGTGGAAATCACCGGCGTGCTGCCTTTCACCGAAACCATCTTCCTGTGGCAGTCGATCGCGCTGACATCCGCACTGATCCTGGTGTCGCTGCTGATTGCCTGGCTGACCGCGCCCGGCGCCGCCACTGCGCGCACCGCCAAGGACTTCGAAGGCGCTGCCCGCGCCGAGGCCGAGCCGCTGCAGCCGCGCACCCGCCCGGGCGAGTGGCTGGAGTACAGCCCGCTGCTGACGGTGTTGCTCTCGCTGCTCGCGTTCGGCTGGTTGTTCGGCGAGTTCGCCAGCAAACCGGTGGTCACCGCCATCGCCAACCTCAACACCTACAACTTCCTGTTCATCTCGCTCGGCCTGCTGCTGCACTGGCGCCCGCGCAGCTTCCTCAACGCGGTGGCCAAGGCCGTCCCCAGCACCACCGGCGTGCTGATCCAGTTCCCGCTGTACGGCGGCATCGCGATGATCCTCACCCACGCCACCGGCAGTGGCGATGAGACCCTCGCCCATCGCCTCTCCACGCTGTTCGTGCACATCGCTACCACCGACACCTTCGCGCTGGTGATGGGCGTCTACTCGGCGGTGCTCGGCTTCTTCGTGCCCTCCGGCGGCGGCAAGTGGATCATTGAGGCGCCGTACGTGATGCAGGCGGCCAACGAACTCAAGGCCCACCTGGGCTGGGCGGTGCAGGTCTACAACGCCGCCGAGGCGCTGCCGAACCTGATCAACCCGTTCTGGATGCTGCCGCTGCTGGGCGTGCTCGGCCTGAAGGCGCGCGACATCGTCGGCTTCACCTTCATCCAGCTGCTGGTGCACATCCCGCTGGTGCTCGGCCTGCTGTGGCTGCTCGGCATGACGCTGACTTACGTGCCGCCGGTGATGCCGTGATCGTCATCTGCGCGTCATCCGCACCGGGCGGTGCCGGGATGGCCTGTTCAGTCGCACGGCAAGCCGGTTGGCGCGTAGCGGCATAAGGGAATTCGAACCGTTCATATGCAGGCCAACGCTTACTGCGACACGGGCTCCCGCACGGCAGGAAACGTCGGAACGGACGCGTTGACGTTTCCGTATGCAAACCCGCACACGTCGTTAACCTGCCGCTGCAGAGGATGGCCCCGACCGCGACATTCCGTTTGCGGCAACCGGAGAATCGAGATGGCTCAGCAGAACCAGCAGAACCCGAATCAGCGCGGTGAGCAGCAGGAACGCGGTCGCGACCAGCAGCAGCAACAGCAGCAGGAACAGCAGCAGCGCAACCAGAACCAGCAGCAGGGCGGCCAGCAGGACGAGGAAGAGTGAGCCCAGCCGGCTGTTGTGTGAACTGAAGCCCCGCTCCGGCGGGGCTTCGTTCGTCCGGGCCTGCTCAGGCCGAGCGCAGGTGCCAGCCCAGTGCGTGGTCTTCGACAACGGCGCCAGGCACCACGTCATGCAGCACGACGCGGATGCCGCGCGCATTCGGCAGCACTTTCTGCTCGGGGAACCAGCGGCGCGTGGCATCGACCACGATCAACAGGCCTTCATCATCGCCGAGCGGTGCGAAGTGCGGCGTCGGCTGTGACAACGGCGCCAGCCCGAAGGCGTTCTGTGCGTTTGCCTGCACCTCACCCACGTCTTCAGCGGGCAGGCCAACCTCGCTGATGCAGGTCATCTCGCTGCCATGGAACTCGCCCTGACGCACGCCGGCAGGCAAGCGCCGCCGCGCGATCAATTCCAGGATCAGGCCGTCCGGCCCGGTGAAATAGATCGATTCGGAATCCCAGCGACCATCGAAGGTGAAATGGTCATGGCCCTTCAGATCGCGCTGCAGGATGGCGCGTGCTTTCAGCCAGTCGGTGGCCGCTTCGAAGCGATTGGCCGGTACGTTGAACGCCAGGTGCACACCGCCGACCGGGTTCGATCCTGCGGGTCGCAGCTGCAGGGTGCTCCAGCCGATACGCACGGCCGAGCCCTCAACCGGCAGCTGTAGTTCATCGCGGAAGTACGCCACGGCGGCGGCGACATCGGATACGGGAAGATCGATCTGGTGGATACGCATGATGGTGGGAGTCTCGCGTAGATACTTGGACATTCTGCCGCAGATGCGTGTGCTTCGGCGATGAACGCGATGAAACATGCACCCGCTGCGAGAGCCCATCACCGGGCATTGCCGATGCGTTTGCTACAACACGCTGTAGAAGCCGCCACGCACCACCGGCGCATCAGACACCACTATCAGAGGAGTGCTCCCGCGATGGGCATGCTGGTCGATGGAACATGGCAGGAAGGCACCGCGGGTGCCGCTGACAAGGACGGTCATTTCAAGCGCGAGGAATCCACCTTCCGCGATTGGTTGAGCGCTGACGGCAGTGCTGGCCCGAATGGCGAGCCAGGCGTCAAATCAGCGCCAGGACGGTTCCGCCTGTATGTAAGTCTCGCCTGCCCGTGGGCGCACCGCGCGCTGATCGTGCGCGCGCTGAAAGGCCTGGAAGATATGATGCCCGTGTCGGTGGTGAACTGGCACATGGGGGATCAGGGCTGGACGTTTGAGCCCGGCCCGCAGGTGACGCCGGAGCCCGAACGCGGTGCACGCTATCTGCATGAGCTGTATGCGGCCGCCAAACCGGGGATGACCGGCAAGGTGACCGTGCCGGTGCTGTGGGATCGCGAGCGCGGGACGATCGTCAGCAATGAATCGGCGGATATCATCCGGATGCTCAACACCGCCTATGACGGGCTGGGCGCGAAGGCCGGTGATTTCTATCCGGTGACGCTGCGTGCTGAAATCGATGCGATCAACGAGCGGGTCTATGCGACCGTCAACAACGGTGTGTACCAAGCGGGTTTTGCATCAACGCAGCAGGCGTACGAAGAAGCTGTTGGGCCGTTGTTTGAGACGCTCACGTGGTTGGATCAGCGGCTCCAGCAAAGCGAGTGGCTGGTGGACGATGTCATGACGGAAGCGGATATCCGTCTGTTCACGACGTTGATCCGCTTTGATTCGGTGTACTACGTGCACTTCAAGTGCAACGTGCGGCGCATTGCGGAGTTCGCCGGCCTGCATGCGTTCGTGGCGCGGATGATGGCGATCCCCGAGGTGGCGGATACGGTGAACTTTGAGCACATCAAACATCACTATTACGAGAGCCATCGGCATCTCAATCCGTCGGGGATCGTGCCGGTGGGGCCCGAGTTTGGTTACTGAGCTGCGTGGTAGGCAGTCAACGAGAAGATCCGAGGATAGTCACGGACACTGACTCGAGGAGCCGCTCGAACTGTTGGCGTTGCTCCGTGTCCATTTCACGGAAAGGAATGGGCATCGCACCGCCCTCCACCAGTTCGATCAGATAGGCAGCATGTAACCGCTGCACGGTTTTTACCTGCTGCCATGTTCGATAGGCAATGACGCCCTTGCTTGTGCGCGAGATGCCTTCCGCACTGAAGACGAAAACGCAGCGGCCCACGCGGAGCATCTTCCAGGCAAAGATCGGCGGGATGACGATGGCCAGAATGACGCTCTGCACGACAGGCCAATTCAACGGATTGATTTGGCTTGTAGGTTGGTTCAGCGCCTTGGTTTCCATTGCTATGACCTCCCGCAACAGGTCCGCATACTCCCCGAGTTGGTACGACACGTCGACTTCGATCTGCGGGATCGGTTGCTGCATGTGTTCTCCCTGGGCCACCTGTACATGGACCTTGGCGGCCACTGTCCCGATGCGCTCGTGTCCATACCCCGATATGGGTAAGAGAGAGTACCGGTCACGTCAATAGTTGGATGTCGCAATGAAGGACACAGAGCGTTGAACGGCTCTCGCCTGCATGAGTGACAACGTTACCAGACGCGGTCCCAGCGGTGCGAGAGCGGCAATGGCCGCAGCAGATGAAAAGCGCCGACAGCATCTGAATCCGCACCCTGTGCTCGCAAGGGTCGTTTACCTACTCCGGGACGCGGAGAACCTGGCCTATCAGTGGCACGTCGACGGTAGTTCAATATCTAACAAGGCAACGGTCAGTCGCGGCCCTGAACAGGAACGCACTCACTGACGCATGAGAAATGCATTGCCACCCAAGGCAGTTGATCGAAGTGTGGCTGGACTGAAAGCGATGGTGAGCGCTGGAGGATTCCTCAGTTGAAAATCGCTTGATGGGGGATCTGCAGCGATTGACCAGATGCGACATTGCTCTAGAGCACACTCAATTGTGCGTAGGTTGATGCTGCACGCACCAGGCATGTAGCAGGGTGGAATTACCGACGGGTATCTCGCGACATGAGCAGCCCGGCGTTTCGCATCAAGCACTGGCCTGCTCAACTTGCTTCACCCGATACTGCCCCTCGCAGTAGCTCAGTTTTACCACGATGACTGCGGCTGTCCGCGCATTTTCCTTGCCATTGTGAGAAATCATCAAAGAAGGAGTGGATGATGAGCGAAGACGTCGGAAACGTGATCAATGGACTGATTGCCAACTATGCAGGAGTGTCGGCAGAGGCACTCACTGACCCGGAGCTACGCCTGGATGCTCTGAACATTGATTCCCTCGGTGTTGTTGAACTGCTATTTGACATCGAGGAAAAGTATGGCGTGCACATCGATGATCCGCTGGTACTGAGGGGTCTCACCCTACGTGATTTGCACGCGTTGGTTGCCGAACTGATCCAACGGAACGCTGCAACGCCCATGCCGGCATCACCGGATGCCTCCCAGGCGAACACTGACGCCTCCACGGCGAGGGCTGAATAGATGGTCAGGGACGTGGTCATAACGGGCCTCGGCGCCTTCACTGCGTTGGGCGATTCCATGCAGAAAACGTTTGATCGCTGCCTGCGTGGAGAGGGCGCGATCCGACGCGCATCGCCAGAACTCTGCAGATGGCATCCGGCCGCGATTACGGCGCATATAGATCGGGACATGGGTCAACTCCTCGCACCGCCTGAACGTGGGTTTGATCGCGCAACGCAGTTCGGATTGATCGCAGCGCGGGAAGCGATGCGAGACAGCCGGATGGAGCTGGACGATGCGCATCGCGACGGTACGGGTGTCTACTGCGGCGTCGGCTTAGGCGGTGCAACGACGTTGGAGTCTGTCTACACCCGGTTCTACCATCGGCTCTTCAAGGTGGAGGGTGAAACGGGTGACCCAGCCGTCGTGCACCCGTTCACGGTAACCAACACGATGCCCAATGCTGCAGCGTCGTGGGTCTCGATCTCCAACGGACTGAAGGGGCCCTCGCAGACCTACAGCGTCGCGTGCGCCTCGTCTGCCGTGGCGATTGGTGAGGCATGGCGCGCCATCCGTCATGGCTATGCGGATGCGGTCGTAGTGATAGGCACGGAAGCGATGCTTGCCGCAGGGCCCTATCTGGCTTGGCACGCGTTACGGGTCATGGCACCGGGAGACTCACAGGACATCGCGGCGAGTTGTCGGCCCTTTTCGCGGGATCGTCGCGGCTTCGCACTCGGTGAAGGCGCTGCTGCCATGGTCCTGGAGAGCTTGGACGGTGCGCGTGCCCGAGGGAAAGCGCCTTACGCGACGCTCGCCGGCTACGGCATCTCTAGCGACGCAACCCATATCACTCTCCCGGACAGTCACGGTCAGGCGCGTGCGATTGCGATGGCACTCGACGCGGCAGGGATGGTGCCAGAGCGCATCGGGTACCTGAACGCGCACGGCACAGCGACCCAGGCTGGCGACCTCAGCGAAACCTTGGCGATCAAGGAGGTCTTTGGTGACCACGCACACCAGCTCAAAATCAGCTCAACCAAACCAATGCACGGGCACGTAATCGGTGCGGGTGGCACGTTGGAGTTCGGCATCGCTATCAAGTCCCTGCAGCAGAGGGTCGTGCCCCCAACCGCATACCTGCGCGATCCGGATCCTCAACTCGGTCTCGACTTTGTGGCGCAGGGCGCTTTGGAGATGCCGGAGTTGGTGGCGGTCATGTCCAACTCGTTTGCCTTTGGTGGCACGAATGTATCGCTGATCGCCACGCGCTGCGGCGTGGACGTGTCGTGATTCACATCAGCGATGTGGATGGGTCTGCGAGTGTCTGGCCCGTATCTGCAAGGCAGTGCCTGTCGGGGATGCCCCTGCTTTTTGGCAGCCGCGCCAAGCGCCAGATCCTCATCTGCTCACAACGGTTGGCATCCGAGGTCATTCGCCGTCAACCCAGTTCAAACCACAACCGATGGCATCTGCCTGGAGGTAGGAAGCGATGAGTTCCGTCGAGAGCGCGACCCTTGATCTGCTCGCCCACGAACTGGGGAGCATCACCGAGACGGGACACTGCCCTGTCGATGTCAGCTTGACCGAGCTTGGTGTGGACTCGATAAACATTATCGAGTTGATCGTGTTCTGCGAGTCCCTGTACGGCGCGTTCGATCCTGAAAAGATCGACATCAGCAACTTCACCACACTGGAGGAGTTGGATCGCCAATTGACCAGGCTGACTACTCCCGCGGCTACGTGAGACAGCTTCCATGTCCCTTATGCGAACGCCAGCCTTCGTACTGAAGCGACTGCGCTACAGCTCAATGCCTACACCGTTTGCAAGCGCCGACGGGAATCCTGTTCACGCCATGCGTGATCTGGCCGCACGGGTCGGACAAATGGCGGCGGACTTTGAGGGCGCCGGCGCTACACGCGCGGATGACTACTTCATAGGATCGACGCTTGGATCGCACCATCTCTCCGATCCTGACAGTACATCCCATGAGTACAAGGCGAGGATAGCGCGCCGTGCTGGACGTGCAGTGGATGCTGCCGTGAATGTTTATGAGTGCACGAACTGGGCGTTCCTCATGCGTGAGGGCCTGGATCGGTCACGTATGACTGGCTCGCGCCGCCGGCTGCTGCTGCAGATCGTCGACTGCGACGTACATGGGATAGAGGCTGCGTGGCGTACCCGCACCTATGGAAACGCGCGGTTCGGGATTCTCAATCTGGATCTTGAGGTGGACGCGGAGGGGGAAGACTCGCAGATCACGCTGGATGTGGCACCGCTCTCGGTTTCCATGCTCAAGTTCGGAGCCCGCCTGCGGTTGCGCGCGTTGGACAGCGGCTCCCCCGTTTCACCTCCTTTCTTCCCGGCGGCGACCAGTTCAGCATTCCGAAGGACACTGCGCGGCGTCGAGGTACTCGATGATCACCATGCGCGGTTCGGTCACTGCTTCGGTGCTGACCCCTGGATCGGGTTGGGTCTGCGGCATCGTGGCAATACTGCGCGATACGTAGTGGGATCGCTTGCCCTCAACGGATACCACGCGATCAGTGCGATCTCCGTCGCGGACGATGCACACCTGGAGGTTTCGCTGTCATGACGCACTCTCATGCGTGGTGCCAGCGTCTTGTTCGCACGCCCTATCCAGAGCCAGTGGAGGCCGACGCTATGCTGATGCCCTACCGGACGCTGGCTGACTACCAGGCGATTGGCCGCTTCGCCAGATCACTGTGCTCAGCCCCCGTCGTGATCGGCTACTTCCAGTACTACCGGCTGCTGACCGACGTTATTGCTCAGCTAAGGCTGCATATGGTGATCGACAGTCCAGTAATGGTGGAGATAAGCCGTCCTCTGGGTGTGGCACTTCCCCCAGAGCTACTGGCCGACGGTGTACTTGTAACAGACGACACTGCGCTGCAAGCCGCGTGGTGGGCAGATCAGGGTGCGAGGCGGACGATCCAGATACGCTCGCGGATTCGACGCGATCTGCATGATTTTGGCGACAACCGCATGACGGTGCTTCTGCAATCGACCTTGGATGTGTGTAATCCCCTTCCTGAGATTATGAAGGGATGCGCCTTCGCATCGGCCTTCGTCAATGAGTGGGGCATCACCTGTCCGGTCGGCGTTGATTCTATCGGTGATGCCACGGAGTCACTCGGATGAGCAAGTCTGTGCTTGAACCAGGCAAGGCTCCAGAGGCAGGCTGCACGCTGCAGTCAAAAGGACTGCTTATGACGCCATTGAGCGCGCGCGATACAGAGGGCGTGGTCACGCCGGCGTATCTGTTCGACCCGTCCGTAGCGATAGCGCGCTACGGCGCGCTCCGTGAGGCATTGGGCACGCGACTTGTTGTTTCATTCAAGGCAAACAGTCTTGCCGACCTGCTGGTGCGCTGCGGCCATGCCTTTGTTGACGGAGTTGAGCTGGCCAGCATCGGCGAGTTGGGCGTCGTGACCGGACGTATTGCACAACAGCGCTATGTCAACAATCCCGCGATGGACGAGGCCTTCATGCGCGCCGCGATGATCTCGGGCTGCGACTTCATCATCGACAGCGTCGAGCAGGCACGTCTCCTGGCACGGATGGATATGGGGAAGAGGCGACCACGGATACTCCTGCGCTTGAATGCGGGTGCGATCAGCGCGGATCCGCGCACCTGCACGCATGATCACTTCGGCATGGATGTGAAGCAGGCAGTCGAGGCGGCCCGCATCCTGGCGGATTGCGGGGGCACTGTGACAGGCGTTCATTCCTTCGGTGGTGCCAATACCTTCGCCCGGCATGGACAATCGCATGCCCGCAATGTTCGTCGTGCAGTGGATGCGCTGCAGATTGCCTGCCCGCAAGCGCTTGAGCATATCAATCTGGGCGGTGGCTTTTCTGCCGACTGGGAGGACGACTTGCGCTGCATGGCCGCCTACCGTCGCCTGGTGGAGGAACTCTTCGCACGGGAATGCGTGTCTCACGAAGCGGGACGCGGGATCTTTGGGCGTGCGGGCGCTTTCCTGACCCGGGTCGTCGCCGTCAAGGTGCTCGGCCGACGCGTCATCGCGGTGTGCGACGGCGGCATGGCACAGAACTTTCTGCTCGCCTCGACTGAAGGGGTGCTGCGTCGCTACAGCAAGCCGATCGTGATTCGAGCCACCCCAGTCTTGACCGCGTCCGTGGCAATGGATGTCCACTACGTCGGGAGCAGTTGCAACCGGAAGGACGTGATCGGCAAGGATCCTGCCATGCAGGCGCCGCCGGAAGTTGGAGACCTGATCGTCTTCCCCGAGTGCGGCGCCTACAACAACTGCTACACCGTACGAGACTTTCTGATGCTCCCTGCCGCGCGCAACTACCTGAGGGCGATCTGATGACGCCGGCCGGAACCGAAGTACTGCCGCGAGACTCCGACGCGCTCCTGAACCTGGAGTGCTTGGTCGTCAAGCAGGGCGGCTTCACGCTCACCATGAGCAATCTGCTGTTGATGCCGGGCACACGGCTTGGCGTGGTCGGACGCAATGGCAGTGGAAAGACGACACTACTGGAAGCTCTGATAGGCCTCCGCAAGTCCACGCAGATGCACGGGCACCTGTTTGGCGTTGGGCTTCCCTCTGCGGTTCATCGATCCGACCTGCGCCGCCGAATGGGTTGCCAACTTCAGAGCACACGATTCTCTCGCCATACCACTGTGGCAGAGCTCGTGGAACTCCACCTCTCCCTATACGGTCGCGGCAACGCCCCGTTGATGGGGGCGCTGCGAATACGCGAGCTCAGCAGTCTTCGGGGCGGGCTGCTGTCGCGTGGGCAGAGGCAGCGCCTGGAGCTCTATATGGCCTTGGCACATGGTCCAGAGATTCTGGTGCTAGACGAACCGCTGACCGGCCTGGATCGACACTTCAGCGACGTCGTCATGAACTTCATACATGATGACCTGCCGCCGAGCTGCGCGCTGATCGTCGTGGGTCACTCCGAAGAAGAGCATTCCCTCATAAATGAGGTCGCTTGGTTGCAGGACGGTGGAGTGCTGGACCGCGGCACGTCGGCCGATCTGATAGCGCGACACGCGGGCAGCATACTGCTACGCCTGGGATTTCATTGCCGGGAGCAGCTGGTTCAGATGCACGCGCTGCTGTCCCATACAGGCTGTCTGCCGCGCTGGCACGATCAGACGGGTCTCCAGCTGACGTTGTGCGGGGACGAAGGAATGGTGGCTCAGGTCATGGCCGTCTGTCCTCCACAGGACCTGCGCACGTGGGAGCAGACCTGCACAAATGTCACTGATCTGGTGCGGCTGGGGCGTGACGTTACGGCTATTTCCGACCAAATGGAACTTGCGCCATGCGTGCTCTGAGCAGCTCCACGCAGGCGCTGGTCATGGTTCCAGGTCCGCCTTGGCGGGTGCTCGTTAGAAACGAGCTACGCGTTCTGCTACGCAATCGGACCGGACTGTTCTGGGTCTTCCTGTTTCCGGTACTTTTGTTTCTTACACTCGGGCTGGCACTTAGCGGCGGTGGGCGCGTAGGCGTGCAGATCGTTGACAGGAGCGCTAGCGCCGAGGGTGCGGACCTCGCCAAGTTTCTGCGTGATGGACTCGCGCGGTCTGGACGATCGCACCACGGCTTTGTTGCTTCGGAAGGCAAAGGTGCGCCGTTCCGCCTGACAGTGGGGACGACAAGTGGCGTGGAGACCGCCGATCCTCTTGTCCACGTTCGCTTGGACACCCATGGGCGTCTTGCACCGGGCGACATCGCGGCGCTGGAAGGAGAGGTGCAGGATCTGCTTGCCAATCACGCACTGCTGCGGGCGGGTGTGCGTGCCACTTCCTTGGTGAGTAGTACTCGTGAGGTGAATGAAGCCCAGGCATACCGGCGCTTTCTCTTCTCGGGCGTGCTGGTACTCATGCTTCTGTCGGGCGGTTTTCTGTCTGTCTCGCTGATGCTCATCGCACAACGTGAGCAAGGCATCCTCACACTTCCAGCGATCTGGCCCATTTCACCGTATACCTGGCTTTTCACAGTACTTGGAACAAGGGGTGCAGTGCTACTGGTTGCGGCGCTCTGCTTTCTTCTATTCGGCCATGTGACCGCGGACATCGGAATCCACTGGTCTCCCGCGAGGATATTCGACCTCGTGGTCACACTGACGCTCGCTGTCGTGATGTTTCTATCCATCGGCCATGCGGTGGCTGCGCGATGTCGCTCCGAGGCCACAGCGGAACTTGTTTCCAACAGCATTTATTACCCGATGCTACTGCTGGGTGATCTGACCATCCCGTTGCGCGAATTGCCCATGGGGTTGGATCGCATCTTGGTGTGGCTTCCCACCACGCAGGTAGCCGGAGCGCTCCGGTCTGTGCTGTGGGCACCATTGCACGATGGGCCCTCGTGGCCGCAACACGCATACCTCGTGTTGGTGACAGCTGCTTCGGTGCTGATCGCAGGAGCCAGCTTTGGACTCTCGGACAGGAGCGCCATGTGAAAATCTGGAATCGAATGAGATCGCATTTACGCAGGCGTGTGGTGCGTTGCGTACCGATGAGCAGAGTCCCGCTTGCCATGGCGCTGTTCCTTGCTTGGCCGCACCCGACCTTTGCCGCCGAGACCCGAGCGGATGCGCTGCTGGCCCTAAGCGACGAGATCCGGCATCCAGGCCGCTCATTCCGTGTAGAGGTGGAGCTGATCGAGTATCACAGCGGTGTAGCGGTCAGCGCTATGGCGTTGCAGGTGTTCGCACGCGTCGAGCCTGGCGAGGATCGCGCCGGTAGCATTGTCCGTTTCTCCACGCCTGCCCAGGATGTCGGCAAGCTGATGTTGTTCCAAGGCAGAGATCTGTGGTTTTACGACCCTGAATCGAAGGCCAGTTTCCGCCTCTCTCCCCAACAGAGGCTGATGGGTCAGGCTGCCAATGGTGATGTGCTGGCCGTACGCCTGGCCACGGACTATGACGCTGCGCTGGTAGGGCGCAGAACGATCACGGATGCAAGCAAAGCGCAGCGCGAAACTGATCACCTTCTGCTTGATGCCAAGACGCCGCAAGCGATCTACGCAAGGATCGAGTATTGGCAGGATGCACGAACGGCGGAGCCGGTGAGAGCTCGGTTCTACAGCGACAGCGGACAGCTGCTCAAGACCGCATTCTACCGCCGGCCGCTGGCGGCACTGGGCAGGGAGCGACCTTCCGAAGTCCTGATCATCGACGGGATCAATGCCAATCTAGTGACGCTTATGCGCTACTCCAACTACGCCTGGCAGGTCGTGCCGGCCGCATGGATGCAGCGCGATTTCCTTCCGCGGTTCCGGGAGCCATGATCATGAAACGGACGCGGATCTCTCCGGGCCTTGCCAGCGTCGCGCTGGTGCTACCAATGGGTCTGTCGGTCAACGCATGTGCACAGCAGGCATCCGACGACGTGTCTGACGCAGAGATGGCTGCGCTCGGCTTGCCGGAAGCGGCCCCTCCAAGGGCCGAGAGTATCGGTACGACGGGGAGGTGGTTCCTGGAAACGACCTTTGGCTATGACCGATGGCGTAACTGGACCTTCGCAGACGCCCCTCCGAGTCCTCTGCGTGGCCGCGTCTCCGCCCAGCACAGCGGTCGTTGGGCATTGTCTCCAAGGTGGCAGGCGGTGCTCACAAGCCGCGTGGACATTGGCTATCGATACGGGCGAGACGGACTGCATGAGATCGAGCCGACCTACACCCTGAGCGAGGCCTATCTGGGATGGGAACAGCGACGCTTGTTCGTGGACATCGGGCGTATCAACGACAGAACGGGTGTTGCCTATGCCTATAACCCGACAGACATCTTTCGAAGCAACAGCGTCGTGGCACGGGTTTCCGACGATCCTTCGCTGCTGCGAAGCACTCGACTTGGTGTGGTAGGTGCTCGCGCACAATACCTGCTTGAGGATGGATCCATCACACTCATTGTCGCGCCCAGCGTGCGCAGTCGACCGTCTACTGGCTTACTGTCGCCGCGCCTGGAGAATACGAACAGTGATACGCGCGTGATGCTCCGCGCAAGCAGACGGATCAGCGAACAAGATCACGTTGAGGCCGTGCTTGCCCACCAGCCCGGCATTGGCTGGCAGCCGGGCGCGAGTGTGTCCACGTTGTGGGGTGACAGTGTCGTGGTTTATGGAGAGCTGCTTCTGACCCGGGAGCGAGACATTGACGAACGCGCCGCCGCATGGAATCCACTGGCGCCCTATGCATTGTTGGCTGATCGAACGCGCTATCGGCCCCGGGCGGCGGCAGGCATGAGCATCACGTTCGGTCGTCGTTACACCCTGGTTGTTGAGGGCCATCAGGACTCCACGGCGCTGGGCGCCGACCGCTTGCAGGACATGGCGCGTCCGCAGGATCCGGGCTCGTTGCAACGCTATCTACGCCTGCGCGAATACGCGTCCTCCAGCCAGTCGTCGCTTTCCCGCCACTATCTCTTCAGCCGCCTTGCCATCGCCCAACCTTTCGGCAACAACACGTCGTTGGCGGGGTTCATCCGCTACAACCTCGACGATGACAGCAGCTATCTGTGGCTGCAGGCCGGGTTCCAGCGCGGATCCCATGCGTGGTCGGCGACGATCGCAGCGCCGGTGGGAAGGCGCTCCACGGAGTATGGCGACCTTCAGGCATCGACGACGCTTCTACTTACCTTGGCATGGACACCATGAGTACATCGACTATGTCCTCGAACGGGATGCTTCCAGGCATGGCCTCGGGACTACCCAACCTGCAAGCACCTACCACGGCGGTGGCGATGCATTACGGCCGCGCAGGCATCGAAGCGCTCATTCCACACCGTGGCGAGATCCTGTTTCTTCAGGAGATGAAAACCTGGGGCAGCAAGCACTTTACTGGCGTTGCGTACTGGGATGTTGCTGCCATGGGATTGCACGGGCACTTCCCGCAGCGCGCTGTCGTGCCGGCCGTATTCCTCGTAGAAGCCGTGGCTCAATTGGCCGGAGCGGGTGTGTTAGCCACGCGCAAGGCGCGGGAGGTCGGCGTTCCACACCTCGGTGTGTTGATGGGAATTCGCCGATGCTCATTCCGCCAGATGCTGCATGTGAACCAATCGGTCGATCTGGAGGTGCGGACGCGGCAGATGGGCGAACAAGTCGTCAACTGCGAGGCCACCGTCTCCAGGAGCGGCGTTCCGATCGCCAGTATTGAGGTTTTGATCGGCGAGGTTCCCCTGGATGTGATTGCGAGCGACAGAGAGGTCTGACCAATGAGAGTGATGCTGCTGATCGCGCTGGTGTTGATGCTGCTGGAACGGCTCTGGCCTGCGCACCCGCAACCTTCATCGAGGCGCTGGGTACTTCGGGCGATGATTCTTGGCTTTGCCGGTGTGCCGCTGTTGATGTTGGGGCAGGCCACCTGGATACCCTGGTTCAGGAACAACGCCGTGACCCATGTTCTGAGAGAGCTGCCACCAGTTCTGAACGGACTTCTCGCGTTCCTGGTGTTCCAGTTCTTCCTTTACTGGTGGCATCGACTCAAACACACCAGTGACTTTCTTTGGCGGACGCTGCATCAGCTCCACCACAGTCCGCGACGCATTGAGGTACTTACAACCTACTACGGCCATCCGGCTGACAGCGTGAGCAACCTTGTCCTGAGTGGCTTCGTTTGTTGGTGCTTGCTCGGTATGGACTATCGGGCGGTCGCCTGGTTCGCGCTTATCGAAGGTTTCTACGACTACTTCACCCACTCCAATCTACGGACGCCGTACTGGCTGGGCTATTTCATCCAGCGGCCGGAGATGCACCGTGTCCATCATGAGTATGGAAAGCACCGATCGAACTACTCGCTGCCGATCTGGGACATGGTGTTTGGTACGCACGTTAACCCAAGGCCAGGGGAGGAGATTGCTCAGTGCGGCTTCGATGAGGAGAAGGAAATGATGGTGGGAAAGATGCTGCGATTTGTGGACGTCAACAAGGTGCCGGACCCAGGGCCTGAGCCCTTGGCAGGTGCTGCTCCCATCAGGAAGGGTGAGAGCACGGACACCGTGGCAGGGAGGACGAAAAATGCGATCGACTTATAGAATCAATAGCCTGGCTTCGTTGTTTCAGTTGTTGCGATTTGTCGCGAGCATCCATCCGCACCGCAGGGCCGTCATTGACGGTGACAAGGCAACGGATTACGGATCCTTGCTTATGCACTCGCAGCACATCGCTGCGGGCTTCGCGGCGGCCGGTATACGGCGCGGAGAGCGCATAGCCATCTTCATGGACAAGGATAGCCGTCTATTGAGCGTGCTCGTCGCGTGCAATGCAATCGGGGCCGTATTCGTACCGATCAACCCGCAACTGAAGCGTGCGCAGGTGGCTCACATCCTTGGCGACTGCAATCCAACGCTACTGGTCGGCACCCCTCATCGCCTTGCCCAACTAAACAGCGCTGGCACCAAGCTCGCCATTCGCCATCAAGTGATCGATGCCTTGGTGGAATGTGAGCCCGACCCGGAACAGGTCAATGAATGGGGATGGGGGGCCGTAGACGCTGACGCGGCGGCGATCATCTACACCTCCGGCTCAACCGGTTTGGCGAAGGGGGTGGTCCTCAGCCAGCGCAACCTGGTGTCGGGAGCGCTGAGCGTGGCGGACTACCTCGGCCTGCATGCTGACGATGTGGTGATGGGCGTATTGCCGCTCAGCTTCGACGCCGGGCTGAGCCAATTTACGACGGCAGTGGCAGCGGGCGCGTGCTACGTACCGCACCAGTTCCTCTCGCCAGAACGGTTTCGGCAGGCGGTGCAACGGCACCGGCCCACTGTGCTTACTGCGGTACCGCCTCTATGGCACCTGATCACCAAAGTGGACTGGCCGTCCGGCGGCGGAGCCAGCGTGCGGCTGGTGGCCAGCACCGGGGGTCACATGAACGACCCTCTGCTCGCGCGGGTGATGCGTGCATTCCCGCAGGCCAAGCCCGTGCTGATGTACGGACTGACGGAGTGCTTTCGCTCAACGTGGCTGGCCCCCGACGCACTGGCGAGGCATCCAGGCTCGATGGGCCGCGCGGTTCCCAACGCCCAGTTGGCGGTCGTGCGCGCCGACGGCACGGAGTGCGAGCCTGATGAACCCGGCGAGCTGGTACATCGTGGCGGATTTGTTGCCTTGGGCTACCTCGGCAATCGTCAGCTCAACGCGGAACGATTCCGGCCTTGGCCGTTGCCTGCGGATCGTTACAACCAGGAGGAGCTCGCTGTCTGGTCAGGTGACATCGTGCGCCGTGATGACGAGGGCTACTTCTACTTTATTGGACGAACTGACGAGATGCTCAAGGTGTCCGGCTGCCGCATCAGTCCAACGGAGGTAGAGGCGGGGCTTCTCGCGATGCCCGGCGTCATGGAAGCCGCGGTATTCGGTATCCCGGACGAACACGTGGGACAGGCCATCGTGGCATGCATTGTCCTCGAAGGAGATGCAGTGCTTGACCAGTTGCCGGCGCTGTGCCGCCAGCAGATGCCTGTCCACATGCGGCCTGCATCGCTGGTATGCATGGATGCGTTGCCGCGCAATGGTAACGGAAAGGTTGACCGTGACGCAGTGCGTGGTCAATGGCTGGCATCCCGCCCGTTGGTCGCCGCGATGATCGAGGAGCCGATGGCATGAGCCCCCACTTTCGAGCGGATCTGCCGTCGCTTCGCTTCCACCTGTGGAACGTACTTCGGCTCGAGGAGTTGTTGGGAAAGCCGCCGTTCCATGACATGGACAAAGCACGCATCGACGCACTTCTCGAAAGGGGACTCGCTTTTGCTGAGGAGATGGCTCAGACCTATAGCAGCGCAGACCGTGATGGGTGCACGCTGCAAGAGAATGGCCACGTCCGACTGCCTGAAGGCTTCGATCGGCTATGGCGGCGATGGGTGGAATGGGAGGATTTCGGCATCCAGGCCGGCGGCGCCGATGCCGAGCGTGGGGTGATCCCCGCACCCGCCAAGCAGTTGGTAATGGAGTTGCTTATGGGGGCGAACCCTGCATTCATGTGTTTTGGTGGTTTCACACCACCTGCGACCCGTCTGATAAGGATGCACGGAACACCGGAGCAGAAAGCATCTTTGCTGCCGGTGCTCGAAGGCTTCCTCTGGGATGCCTGCTATTGTGCGACGGAGGCGGGTGCCGGATCGGACCTGCTGGCCATCCGTAGTACCGCCACGGAGATCGGCGCTGGCATCTGGGGCGTGACAGGCGAAAAACTCTATGTAACCGCTGGCTTCCACGAGCTCACCAAGAACACGTTGTACATCGTTCTCGCGCGCCCAGAGGATTCTGGTCCGGACTCGATGTTCCTGAGTTGCTACCTGGTGCCCCGGCGCTGGTGGGATGAGGCGCGGGGGTGCCATGTCGACAACTACGTGCGTTGCATGGAAGTCACCCCCAAATTGGGAATGCGTGGATGCCCCAACACGCGACTGCGCTTCGGCGAAGGCGGACCGAGTCGTGGATGGCTTCTCGGCGATCGCCGCAACGCCGGCATGCTTCAGTTCGGGACATTGGCACGACACGCCCGAGTGAACTCGGCAATTTTCGCCACCGGACTGGCATCTACGGCGTACCTCCGCAGCAAGCAGTACGCGCAGCGACGCATCCAAGGCCGGCGGCTGCAGGAGAACGTGGTAGCCAGCGCGCCGCGCCAATGCATCGCCGTCCATGCCGATGTTCAACGAATGCTGCTGGATATGCGCTGCAGACTCGAAGCCAGCCGCAGTCTGGTGAGCCGTGTGACTTGGCTGAGCGCCATGCAGGAGGTCGAACGCGCCCGGGTGACACCTGATGCCGATCAGCTGGACCGCTGGTCGCGCCTGGCATCGATGCTTGTGCCGATCAGCAAGACCTGGACCGCAGACCAGGCGTGGAAGATATGCGAAACCGCCATGCAGGTCCACGGTGGCATCGGGTACACGGAGCACACACCGGTGGAACAGTACCTGCGCGACGTCAAGATACTGTCCATCTGGGAGGGAACAAGTTACATCCAATCGCTGACACTTGTCCGCGATGTCCTGGCCTACGGTCGATCAGAAAGGTTGTTGCGTGCTCTGCGCGGATGGGTGGACGACGATCTGCTCGCGTGCCGTCAGAATGCCGGACTCGCCCCTGCTTGCGACGCTGTGCTGCAGGCTCTGGACGACTGCCTGGCGACCATGGCGCATGTCCGCAGTGAAGTGAGAGATGGGCGTCTGGATACCTGCAGCGCTCACTTCGTTCGCATCTCTGACATGTTCGGAACCGCGCTCGGCGCGTGGGGTCTGCTGCAGAACGCAGCGGCCGAACAGAGCCAGACGCCAGCGGATGAGATAGATGAAGGTGACTACAGCGCATCGCTGGACTACTACCTGAGCACTATCCTGCCACTCGTCAAGTTCTCACGCGGCATTGTCACGGGAGTCGGCGACACACCCTTCGGGCCAGTAGTCGATTCGTGGCACGAGGAGACCGCATGAGCAGCATGTCGCCGATGCGCACAGGGGCGCGTGTCTCTCTCCGCGCCATGAATGCAGCTCCTTCGATCGAGCTTAGCCACGTGGGGCGAATCTACAAACTGGGCAAGGTGGATGTGAACGCGCTGACCGGCATCGAACTAGACATCGGCTCGGATGAGCTTACGGTGCTTAGTGGACCCTCCGGCAGCGGGAAGTCTACGCTGCTCAACATCATGGGCTGTCTTGATGCGCCCGATATCGGAGAGGTGCGAATCGCCGGTACCCTGGTGGCGGCCATGAGCGCCAACGCGTTGAGCGACTTGCGAGCAAGAAGAATCGGATTCGTATTCCAGAACTTCAATCTGCTGCCAGTGCTTACTGCCAGAGAGAATGTGGAATATCCGCTTCGGCTGCTCGGCGTGCCGTGTGCCGAGCGTGCTCGCCTGACGACCCAGATCCTGGAGCAGGTCGGGCTTGTAGAACAGGCGGGTCAGTTACCAGGGGAACTGTCGGGCGGCCAGCGGCAGCGCGTTGCGATTGCGCGTGCACTCGTCAAACAGCCCGACATCGTACTGGCTGACGAGCCGACGGCTAACCTGGACAAAGCCAATGGGGACGCGGTTATGTCGCTGCTTCGTGATCTGCAGCGACACACGCGGACGGCGATCGTGGTGTCGTCTCACGATCCAAGGGTGGTTGCTGTCGCAGACCGTGTGGTCCACCTCGATCACGGAAGGATGGTAAGCGCATGAGCGCTTCCTCATCCATGTTTGCTGGCGACGCCTTCATTGCCTGGCGCAACTTGCGTCGGAACTGGCGGCGCTCGTTTACCACCATGGCTGCCCTGACGGTAGGCGTCAGTATGCTGCTCCTGTTTGGTGGCTTCACTCGCGCGATAATGGCGACACTGGAAACAAGCATCGTCAGCACGACGGGTCATATCCATGTACAGCTGCGTGACTACGCCCGGTACGGTATAGGAAATTCGGCGCAGTACAGCGTTGACGATATTGACAAAGTGCAAGCGCTGATCTCCGCCGACCCAGAGCTATCGGCACGTGTGCGGGTAAGCACGCCGCTGCTGCTGTTCCAAGGGCTTGTCAGTCGCTACGACACCGGTGTGTCTCGAATGATGAGCGGAGAGGGCGTCGTCCCAGAGGACCAGCGCCGCCTGCGTGAGTGGAATGCTCACAAACTGCGCAAAGCACCCAATGACGGTTTCGTGCTATCGAGTTTGATCGCGGATAGTGCCGTTGTCGGCACCAACCTCGCCCGTAATCTCGGTTACTGCGAGCAACTGAACATCGGGAACTGTCCTAAGGCTGCGAAGGTTGCCGACGTCAACGCCGTTGACGGGCGCAGCACCGGCCTGCAGGACGTGAACGCGCGCGCTCCCCATCTTGATATGGAGCTGTTGGAACTGAGCAATGCAGAAGCGCGCGGCGACACCGGCGGGCAACCGACTGCGGATCTGTTGGTCGCGAGCAGTCGCGGTGCTCCCAACGTAGTCACCGTACGCATACAGGCTGCGGAGAACCAAGGTCTTGAAGCGCTGGATTCGAGTTACGTCGTAGTACCTATCGCCTTGGCGCGTCGACTCATGTATGGACGCGACGCGGCCTCGCAGGCGACATTTCTCGTCGTGCAACTCCACAGTAGTGATGATCTGCCTAGGGTCAAGGAGCGACTCAACACGCTTTTCCGGGACGAGGGACTGCCGCTGTATGCCACTGACTTCACGCAGTACTTCCCGGAGTTCAACCAGGTCAAGCTGATGTTCCGAACCATTTTCGGGTTCATAGCGGTGCTGATGGGCATCATCGTGACGTTCACTGTTGCCAACACGATGAGCACATCTGTGATCGAGCGGACAGACGAGATCGGCACCTTGCGAGCGCTCGGTGTTCGGCCAGCGGGCATCCAGCGACTCTTTTTTCTGGAGGGGCTCATGCTTGGGTTGAACGGCATCGGCATGGGCGTCCTGTTGTCGCTGGTCGCAGCGTTGCTGGTCAACAACTCGGGCATGACCTGGGTGCCGCCTAACCGGGCGACCGAGGTGCCGCTGACCGTGTCATTGTGGCAGAGCCATGCATTGGTCGCGGGTGTTGCTCTGTCAGTGCTGGTGCTGGCCGTACTATCGAGCTGGTGGCCGGCACGGTCTGCCTCCCTCTCGCCTATCGTGGAGGCCCTACGCCATGTATGAGCAGGGTCGGGCCTCATCAGACGAACGCTTTGGGATCGTCGGGGCGGCGTACCATCTTCCCGGCGAGCCCAATGACCTGTCCGAATGGGGACCGCGTATGGGAGTGAGCAACGCCCGCATTGACCGGTTGCTGGATAATGGTTGCCGCTACTTTCATAACGCGACAGCTGAAAGCGACGCGGACATCGTTGTGCACGCAGTGGAGCGGCTGCTGCTTGAATCAGGGATCGATGCCCGCTCGGTTGCCTACGTCATCCATGCGCGCACCCAGAATTTCAGTATCCCGGCTGCGCCGCATTCGCTGCTTGGGGAGGTCTGCGTCCGCATCGGGATTGCACCAACGTTGGCGTTTTCGGTCAGCCAACTCGCCTGCGCGTCCATCATTGCAGCGGTTGATACGGGCATACGTCTTCTGTGCGGTGATCGATCGGCCAGCTATGCACTGGTGACCAGCTGCGATCGTGTATTCGGCAGTGCCGCCCACCGGCTGCGGCAGGATTCGGGAATTCAGAGTGATGGTGGCTCGGCGATCCTCATCGGCCGACACCACGTGCGTAGCTGGATCTCAGCCATCGCCGTTCGTAGCTATCCCGGCCTGCATTCGGGACCGTGCACGCCCACCATGGGTCGGTTGATTGGCTCGATGGCATGGAGGCATACCGCCGAGGTGCTGGACAGCCTGGACGAGGATCGAGGTGGTGGCCTGCTGGATGTTGACGCTCTCCTGCCGACGAACGCGGACATTCCCAGCTGGAGAACGCTGCTGCGGTCCCGGCACGTACCCCCGGACATCCTGTTCGAGGACAACGCAAGGCGGCGCGGCCATGCGTGCTGTGCGGATCTGGCGGTCAACCTGGCGGATGAGGGGCTGCGTCGCGCCGGAGAGGGGCAGCGGGTCATGTGCTTCAGCCAGTCAAATGTAGGTGCATATGGCTATCTAGTTCTGGAAGGAGGTGGGGAATGACGCTGGCGATCATCGGGGCCAGCACTGCGTCGTTGCCGATGTGCTCGCCCGAGCTCGACACTGCTCGGCGCTTCTCGCACTTGGGCTGCGTCGCGGGTGCCGCCTCAGCGTCGCCTGGAAGGCGCCTACTTGCTGCATCCGGCTTTGGGCCTGCGATAGACCGCGGCCATTGTCATGCGGAGGTGGCGGCGGTGATGGAGGCACATGCTGTCGCATTGCTTCGCGCTACTGCCTCGCAGCAGCGCCTCGTGCAGGACGTCCTGCACTGCCAGGCCACGCTGCTCGAAAGGATCCTGGAGTCGGTCTGCTTACGGGTCGCTCACGCCTGCACCTCTGAGCCGTGTCGGGCGATGACCATCGACCAGACAGGGACTGCCGGCGTAGGTGCCGCACTCTTCCTGGGGCTGCACGCCGGTGTCGCATCTGGGCAGGGACTGCTGCTGGTCACAGCGGCCGACGCATGGAACTCAATCTTCCCGGGGACCTTTCCCCCCTTTGTAACCTATGACCATAAGGTTGGCGCGCTGATCCTGCAGAAGGCCGACCGGGGTAGGCGGGAGGAGCGGGAGCGTGGCCACGTGCTCGACGTTGCCTGCCGGCTACCTTCCACACGCGGCCCATTCTGGAGCAGCGGACCGGAACGCGCGCGCGCCGAGATCGCCGGGCGGCTTGTGACAGCTGCGGAGGAGGTCATGACGCGCGTCGGTTGGGACGTCGCCGTGCTCGACCTGCTGCTCGGTGATCCTATCGGTCCGGACCTGGGTGCAGATCTGGCCGCGCACCTTGGCGTCTCGCCGCACAACGCGCCGCAGCCATGCGGTACCCATGCAGGCTCTGCATCCCTGATCGTCAACATTGAGAGAGCCCTTGCGTTCGCCCGTCTGAAGAATCGCCCCGCGAAATGCCTGCTTTGGACGGCATCGGCCGAAGGCACCGTTGCCGTGGTGGCGCTTCACGCATTCCCGGATGACAGGACCAGCACTGCCTAACCCATTCAACGAGGAGATCCATGTGACCCTTTCGCTGCTCATCGGCGGTCGCTCGCCGCATGCCAGGACCTTCCGTGACATCCAGGGCCGGTCGATCCTGCATGATTTCCCCGGCCGTGTCCTTCTGGTTCTCGATACACCCGCCGATCAGGATTATGGGCCCAGCGTCACCGTCGAGGTGGTGGCGTACATGGAGTACAGCCGTGTACTGGCGCTGGCACGGCAGTATCACAAGCAGGAAGGGATCACGTCGATTACCACGTTCGACGAGGGCTCCGTCGAACTTGCTGCTGATCTGCGGCAGGCCCTTGGAATAGGAGGCATGCTTGTCGAGGAAGCAAAGCTGCACCGCGACAAGGTCGCGATGAAGGCGTGCCTGCGTGCAGCAGGCGTACGCGTTCCAGACTGGGCCGAAGCCACTGACCTTGATGCAGTGCTTGTCATGGCCGGTCTCGTGGACCAGATCGTGATGAAGCCACGCACTGGCCAGGGAGCGCGGCAGGTTGCGTTCCTGCGAGGGACGGCGGCGATAACCGAGGCGTTGCAGCGCTGCAGAGATCCCGCGGATTTCGAGGTTGAGGAATACATCGAAGGCTGCCTGTATCACACCAACTCGATTGTGATTGATGGTCGGCCGCGGTTTACCGCGATCGCGAAGTACATACCTGGAATGGGCAATATCGACTATACCCGGGGTACTCCCTTTGTCTGCTTGATGGAGCCCGAGGGTGAACTTCACGCACGGCTGCTCGCTTTCTCAGTCAGGGTGATAGAGGCACTTGGCTTGAGAAATGGCATCACCCATATGGAACTCTTCCACTCAAGCGATGATGAGATCGTGTTCTGTGAGACCGCCATACGTCCCGGCGGCGGCGGCATCGTCCACATGATCGAAGCGCAGTTTGGAATCAACATGGTATCCGCTGCGCTGCTGGTGGATGCGGGGTGCGGTGAGAAGGCGCTGGTTAATCTGAAGGAAGGGCACACGCAGATGGGGCTGATTGGTCTGCGGAATTCGGATATGGGTACCGCGCAGATGTCCGATGGCTGGGATCGGTTTGACAGGCCATGGGTGCAGTTGCTGGAGATCAGTGTAAGACCCGGTGCGTTTCGGCCACCCAGCTCCCATTGCACCGACTTTACCGCGCTCGTCATTTTGGCGGCTGACGATCTGCAGACATTTCATGAGCGGATCGGCGAGGTGTCCGACCATTTTTCTCATCATTTCAGACTCGTTTGATTCGCCTCCACTGCCAACTAGCTTGCAAAGGACGCATGATGTCAACCATTCCCCTGCGAAACGGCCAGTACAACGTACAGGCATACGATGTGGATCTCTCCGATTCCACGTTCGAAGATGTGGCGCTCAGATCGGTGATGATCAAGTACACCTCCTTCGAGGAGGCGACGTTCGATCTGGTTCGCTTCGTTGGCGCGACGCTTCGCGATGTCGGTTTCGATGCTGTCACGATCGACCGCGCCAGCTTCGTTCGCGCACGTCTCACCAATGCGCGGTGCGACTATCTGGTAATGGACAACGTAGACCTTACCGGCGCGACGATCACAAGCACCAGCTTCAAGGATGCCAGCCTTGACCGCATCGATCTCTCCGGCGCTGCCATCAGCGGTGGGCGCTACACCGGTACCACGATCGAGGGGATTTCTGTGGAAATGTTGCTTGAACTGCATCGCACGCGCGGCGTGATCGCTTCGTCCGGGGAAGCGTGATGGAGGCGGACAAGGCCTTGGACGCGGTGAGGAAGATTCGAGTTCCGGACCGTGAGCCTTTGGCCACGCGATGGCCCCTCAATGTGGATGCGGTGATGCTTGACGATTGTTCTGGAGCCGACGCGCAGTTGGACAAGCTTTACGAGAAGGCGAAGCGCCAGCAATGGAACGCGAGCGACTATGACTGTTCCTATGATCTGAAACATGACAATCCACTTGATATGCCGGACCAGACACTGCTGGTGTACCGCACGTCAATCTGGAACGAAATGGGTCGACAGGAGCACGCGGACGTCCGTAGGCACTTTCAGGCGTGGACACTGTCCCAGATACTGCACGGCGAGCAGGCGGCGATGTTGTGCGCGGTCAAGCTCGCACAAGCCGAGGAAAGCCACGCCGCGCGCATGTGCGCGTGTGCACAGGCATTCGATGAGGCCCGGCACATCGAAGCGTACTCGCGGCTGGTCAAGGACAAGGTTGCCATCAGCTATCCGATGTCCTCGGCACTGCGTTCGCTTCTGGAAAGTACCGTAACCAGCCGCCAGCTGGACATCACGAACCTGGGCATGCAGATCCTCGTGGAGGGTCTGGCCTTGGCTATCTTCCAGAACATAGTCGCCTACACCCGCGATCCCTTTATAAAGGCTCTGGTCGGCAAGATCCAGCGTGACGAAGCACGCCACTTCGCCGTTGGGCGCGTCACCCTCAAACGGCTGTACAGCGGCGGGCTGGAGCGACATGAGATGCGCATCCGGGAGGATTTTCTGAGGGAGAGCATCCATGTGCTCTACGAGCACTTCTGCGCCGATGATGTCTGGGAAACATTGGGCTACAGCCGAAAGGCCGGAGGACGCGTGGTGCGCGAGTCGCGCGTCGCCAACGTGTTACGTCGCTCGATGTTCCAACGTCTGGTGCCGTCGATTCGTGATCTAGGTCTGCTCAGTGCAGCTGTGGCTCGGCAGCTGGACCAGCTCGGAATGCTGGAGTACGCCGCGCTACCTGCTCTAGAGGAAGAGCCATGAAGTTTTCACGTGCACTATGGGCGCGAATGCAGCGCCGATTGATCCGGCATGTGGTGGTGGTGACTGTCACGCTGGCGTGCCTGGTTGCTCTACTTTGTACCCGGCCCGCGTCGGGAGCATCCGTTGTGGCTGATGTGATGATGTTCTTCCTGCTATCCACGCTCATGTATCAGGCATATGTCATGTTGGTGATGGTGGGGCTTCTTTTCAGCGCGGGGGTCGAGGTCCGCCGCAAAACCGCGCATGTTCTAGGTGGCGGAGTGCTTGTCGTGGGCGCATGGCTGACTGCTACCAGCGCGGTGGTGGTCGCGCTTTGCGTGGTCCTGCTCATCTGGCTGGTGGCAACGCGGGCGCTACCGACTTTGGAGATGTACAGGCAGGTGTCGGTGCATCGACGTGACGGCAGCGCGTCTTGGGGTGACCTCTTGTTCCCGATTGGTCTGGGTGCTACGGCTATGCTGTTCGGTGCACAGAGCGCTGAATGGCTCGCGGCGGCACTTGTTCTCACGCTGGCTGATAGCACTGCGGCGGTCGTCGGAAGCCGTTTTCCCGGCGCACTGTACCGGATTGGGCGAGCAAGTAAGTCACTTGGGGGGACCACTGCCTTCTTTATGGTCGCCTGGTTGAGCATTGCGCTCGTCGGATGGGTATGCGCACCCGAGTGGCCGTGGTTGGCGTGTGCCGGCGTGGCCGCCTTGGCAACAGGGCTGGAGGCGATCGCTTCGCGTGGGGCTGACAATCTTGTGCTACCGCTTGCGACAGCGGCTGGGCTGGTCTGGATCAGTATCGTTCCACCACTGGCATGGCTGATAGCAGGTACGGCCTGCCTGATGGTGCTAGCGGCGCTCGCGGTATGGCAGCGCTCGATCGGGGGCGCTGCTCATCCGGATACTTCCAGACGTACTGCACAATGAATGGCCCGGTATCCCGTCATCAGCGCTGGCACATTCCGCTGTCGACTCAGCAATCCACCCTTTGGCCTTGACGCTTGGTGACCGCCATCCCGGGTTGGTCCAGCAGCGTCCGCAGTCTTTCAGGGAATGAGGCTCGTCTCACCGCAATCTGTACGAATGTCATTGGGCCAGTGTCACCGGGTGGCTATTCAGCGGGCACGGGCGATAGGCCAGCGAGAGGTCATTGCGCCACTTCACCACCTCGATCCAACTGCCGATAGCCAATCGCCTCCGCCACATGCGCGGTCGCGATGTCCTGCGCATGCCCCAGGTCCGCCAACGTCCGCGCCACCCGCAGAATGCGATGCATCGAGCGCGCTGACAGCTGCAAGCGCTCCACGGCGTCCTCCAGCAGCTGCTGATCCTCCTCCGACAACCGGCAATGCGCGCTCAGCTCGAATGGCAGCAGGTGTGCATTCGCCTTCCCACTGCGCAACAGCTGCACCTCCCGCGCGGCCACCACGCGCGCCCGAACACTCGCGCTGTCCTCACCCAGTGGCGCGTCATCGCGCAGCTCCCGCGGGTCCAGCCGAGGCACTTCCACATGCAGGTCGATGCGGTCCATCAACGGCCCGGAAACCCGCCCGCGGTAACGACGGATGACCTCCTCGGCGCAGAGACAGCGCCCACTGCGATCCCCTGCCCAGCCACACGGGCAGGGATTCATGGCCGCAACGAGCTGGAACCGGGCAGGAAAGCGTTCGGTACGCGCAGCACGGCTGACCACGGCAACACCGGATTCAATCGGCTCGCGCATGACCTCCAGTGCGTGCCGGCTCCACTCGGGCAGCTCATCCAGAAACAGCACCCCGTTGTGTGCCAGCGAGATCTCGCCTGGCCTGGGATGCGAGCCGCCGCCGATCAGCGCCACCGCGCTGGCGGTATGGTGCGGCGCTCTATAGGGCCGCTGCCGCCAGCGCCCCGCATCAATGCCTTGGCCGCTGCATGACGCAATGGTCGCCGCTTCCAGAGCCTCGAGCTCGCTGGCCGCGGGCAGGATGCCGGGCAGACGCGACGCCAGCAGGGTCTTGCCGCAGCCCGGCGTGCCGAGCAGCAACAGGTGATGTCCGCCGGCGGCGGCCACTTCCAGCGCCCGCCGCGCCTGCAGCTGGCCGCGCACATCGCGCAGGTCGGGGATGCTGACCGGCAGGGGGTCAGCGGCCACGGCGGTTGGCAGCGTACCGCTCTCAAGGGCGCTGCAGACCTCCAGCAGGGTGCGGGCGATGCGTACGTCGGCATGCTGGGCCAGCGCGGCTTCTTCGCTGTTCGCGGCGGCGACGATCAGGCTGCGGCCGTCCCGGGCGGCAGCGATCGCAGCAGGCAGAACGCCGTCGACCCCGCGCAGTTCACCGGTGAGGGCCAGCTCGCCCAGGAACTCGAACCTGTCCAGCGACTGCGCATTGATCTGACCGCTGGCGGCGAGGATGCCCAACGCGATGGCCAGATCGAATCGCCCGCCCTCCTTGGGCAGATCGGCCGGGGCCAGGTTGATGGTGATCCGCCGCTGCGGAAACTCGAAGCGAGCGCAGATCAGCGCGGCGCGCACGCGGTCGCGTGATTCCCGCACGGCCGCGGCCGGCAGACCGACGATCTGGGTATGCGGCAACCCGCCGGACAGGAATACCTCGATCCGCACGGCCGGCGCTTTGACGCCGGCGCGGGCACGGCTGTGCACCAGCGCGAGGCTCATGCGGTTGTTTCCGGGGTCTGCGGCATGCCAGGAACAATGGCAGGGCACGGAGACCGCAATCCATCAGCGCTTGCCCCGCCGTGGGGTAGGCAAACGTTGGCGCAGTGTCCAGGCACTCCCGCTAGACTGGATGCCCCCACGCACCACGCCGTCGAACACCATGGATATGCACCACCGCTCCGGCCCCATCGAACTGGTCGCCATCGATATGGACGGGACCCTGCTCGATCCCGCGCACACGCTTACGCCCCGGGTCATGCAGGCCATCGCCCGCGCCCGCGCGCAGGGCGTCCAGGTGGTACTGGCCAGTGGCCGCCCGGTGTCGGGGATGGCACCGTTCCTGCAGCAGTTGGGGATCGAGGGCGAGCAGGAGTACTGCATCGCCTGCAATGGCGCCGTGGTGCAGAACATCGGCAGCGGCCAGCGCGTCATCGAGTTTCCGCTGAGTTTCGAGGACTTCGTGTTCTGCGAGCGGATCTCACGCGAGCTCGGTATCCACTTCCAGGCGCTTGATGGGCGGCGCATGTACACGCCCAACCAGGACATCAGTATCTACACGGTGGCCGATTCGCACCTGTCGAACGTGCCACTGTCGTATCGCCGGGTGGCGGACATGGACCCGGCCATGCAGTTCATCAAACTGATGATGATCGATGAGCCGGCCGTGCTGGATGCCGCCATCCAGCGACTGCCCTCGGAACTGACCGACCGCTTCGCGGTGCTCAAGAGCGCGCCGTTCTTCCTGGAGGTGTTCGACCACCGGGCCGGGAAGGGACCGAGCCTGGAAAAGCTGGCCGCGCACCTCGGCGTGGACCGGGCCAACGTGATGGCGGTGGGCGACCAGGAGAACGACCTGACCATGCTGCAGTTCGCCGGCACCAGCGTCGCCATGGGCAACGCGATTGCGGCGGTCAAGCAGACTGCGCGCTTCGAGACCGCGACCAACGCCGACGATGGCGTGGCGTTGGCGATCGAGCGGTTCGTGCTGCAGGACGCGTAAGCAACGCGCCGTCCGAGCCTGACTTATTCGCGCGGCGCAGCCGATACACCCCGCGCTTCCAGCTCGGCCACCACCTTCTCCAGCGCCTCCAGCTTCTCGCGCGTGCGCAGCAGCACGGCACGCTGCACGTCGAATTCCTCGCGGGTCACCAGGTCCAGCTTGCCCAGCCCAGCCTGCAGCGCGGTCTTGAAGGTGGCCTGCAGTTCTTCGCGCGACTGGCGCAGGCCCGGGGGGACCATGTCGCTCAGGCGGCGGGCGAGGTCATCGAGGTGGTTGAGGTCGATCATGCTGCGGCTCCGCGGGGTATGCGCCAAGGATAAGCCGCCACGCTGCCGGCGGCACGGACCGCGCGCATCGCGTTCACCGGCGGACAGGCGTTATCCTCGCAGCCTGAGAGACAGGAGTGCAGACGGATGAAGATGGTCATGGCGGTGGTCAAGCCCTTCAAGCTCGACGACGTGCGCGAAGCGCTGGCCGAGCGCGGCGTCACCGGGATCACGGTCACCGAGGTCAAGGGCTTCGGGCGGCAGAAAGGCCACACCGAGCTCTACCGCGGGGCGGAGTACGTGGTCGATTTCCTGCCCAAGGTGAAGATCGAAGTGGCCGTCGTCGACAACCAGGTCGAGGAGGTGGTGGAAGCCATCGTCAAAGCCGCCGGCACCGGCAAGATCGGCGACGGCAAGGTGTTCGTGTACGACCTGGGCAGCGTGGTGCGCATTCGCACCGGTGAGCTGGACGCCGACGCGCTGTAACGCGCGCCGGCATTCCCAGGCCGCCCGCTGTCAGGCGTGGCCCTTGAACCAGCGGTAGAAGCGCTTCCAGGCCACGCGCACGCTGGCCACCCAGCGCGGGTCGGCCACCTGGGCCGCCTCGGACGGGCTGGGACGCTCGCCGGTCAGGCGCTGGCGCATCTTCAGCAGGTTCTTCATGTCGCTGCGGCGCAGCTGGCGCGAGACCGGGTGCACCGGCAGCCAGCGCGGGCTGCGCCAGGCCGAGGTGAAATCCACCAGCACCGGCACGCCACCGCTGACCATCACGTTGGTGCCATGCAGATCGTTGTGGGTGATGCCGGCGGCATGCAGGCGGGTGAGCGCGTACTGCAGCTGCTCGAAGACCTCGATACCGACCGACTGGGCCGCGCTCAGGGTCTGGCCGGGAATGAACTCCATGCCCAGCGCGAGGCCACCGATGGTGCCGAGCAGGGCCGGGGCGTGCTTCCAGCCGCTCAGGCGCTGCAGGATGCGCGCCTCGCGGCGGACCAGCAGGCGGGCGATCGGCGACAGCGGGGTGCCGCGATACCGGGTGTAATCCTTGACCACCGCGGGCTGGCCATTGAGGCAGGTGCGGTAGACGTCAGGTTCCAGGAGGCGTTCGCCGCGCTTGAGCAGCTCGGCGGGGGCGGTGTCATCGACACACGGGGCAACAATTGTGTTCATAGGGGTCTGTGCGACCCGGCGGTCGGCGCAATGCGTCAGGCGTACCGGTGCTGCTTACTGTGGGGAACTAAAGATTTCGTTAATTTTAGTACTCGCCAGTACACGAATCCAGATGATGTCGGAGAAATGTCGTAGCGCAGCGTGGAACAGTTCGTCACGCTGAAGCGGACAATCTTGTATCGTTTGGAATAATTTCGTTTTCAATCAGTTGCTTGGGTAGCGGGCGATTGAGCAATGCGTTGAAGGAACGGCAGGAGTGCGTCGCGCAGCTGGTCCAGACCGGGCTGTTCGATCGGGAAGTGACCGCACGCCTCCAGCAGTACCCGCTGGCGCGGCGCGGCCAGCCGCTCGAAGAAGCGGTCGCTGATCTGCACCGGCGTCCACGCGTCGCACGCGGGATGGACCATCAGCACCGGGCACCGGGTGAACCGCTCAGGCTCCACGGCCGGCGGGGTGTCGAACAAGGACGCGAGCAGGCCCAGTGGTACCCGGTTGCCGCCGCCCAGCGGGTCGCGGCAGACCAGCGCTGACAGCGCGGGATCGCGCGACATCCGGTCCATGTGGGTAAACCAGCGAACGGGGAGGCGGAGGCCCCGGGTGAGGCGGCTCAAGGGCCGCAGGGTGGGCAGCAGCCGACGCATCCAGGGCTGGCGCACCAGTGCGGCCTGTACGATCGGATCGCGCGGGTCGGCCAGGGTGGTGGCCACCAGCCCGCGCACCCACGGCGATTCGGCGGCCACCAGATACGCCAGATAGCCGCCAATGCTGGCACCCAGCAGGACGAAGGGCCGCGCACGTTGGGATTGCTCGGCCTCGATCAGTGCCAGAAGGCTGCGCTTCCACGCCGCGTAGTCCACCTGTGACCAGGGCGCCGGGCTGAGCCCATAGCCCGGCAGATCAGGGGCCAATACTTCATGGCCTGCCACCGCCAGCCGCTGTGCCAAGGGCGCGAACATCCGCCCGTAACCGCCGGCGCCATGCACCAGCACCACGCTCAGCGGGGCATCGGCCGGGCCATGGCGATCCAGCTGCAGCGCGCCGAAGGGACCTTCAATGCGCTCCGCACGTGCCGCCACAGCACCGGCTACCGGGTCGAAAAACCCTTGGTAGGCTTGGCTGAGGGCGGGGTAGGGATCGAAGGCGGCCGGACCGTGCATCGGGACAGTCTAGGCGGTCTGTTCAGCCACGCTGCGCTGAACGCCGCCCACCTCGTGCTTGACCGCGACGCGGGCGCTGCCGACCATATGCTGTTGCTCGCGACATCGGCGGCCGCCCCTCCCCGGCACGTCCCCGCCTCCTGCCGCCCTATCGATGCCGGTCACTGCCGTGCATCGCCCCCACCATTTCGGGTCCGGCCATGCCGGAGGAAGACTGATGATCAAGATCGTGCTGGCAGGGCTGTTCATCGCCTGCGTGCTGTACATCCATTACCGCGGCAAAGTGCGTGCGCGCTGGTCGCGCCAGCTGCTGGACCACTCCAGCTTCATGGCCCCGATCAACGTGATCATGTACGCGTTCTCGAAGGTACCGACCACGCCGTTCCTGGATCCGGGCAAGGAATTCCCGCAGCTCGAGCCGCTGCGCCAGAACTGGCAGATGATCCGCGACGAAGCGCTGGCCCTGCGCGACGCGGACAAGATCGCCGCGTCCAGCACGTTCAACGATGCCGGCTTCAACTCGTTCTTCCGTCGCGGCTGGAAGCGCTTCTATCTGAAGTGGTACGGCCCCTCGCACCCCTCGGCCAAGGCGCTGTGCCCGAAGACCACCGCGCTGCTGGAATCACTGCCGGACGTGCGCGCGGCAATGTTCGCCCAGCTGCCCTCGGGCAGCGAACTGCGCCCGCACCGCGACCCGTTCGCCGGCTCGCTGCGCCTGCACCTGGGCCTGGCCACGCCCAACGACGATGGCTGCTACATCGTGGTGGATGGCATCAAGAAGAGCTGGCGTGATGGCGAGTGGATGATGTTCGATGAGACCTACATCCACCACGCGCACAACGAGACGCCCGACGACCGGGTGATCCTGTTCTGCGACATCGCCCGCCCGCTGCGCTTCGGCCTGCCGGGCCTGTTCAACCGCGCGGTGGCGTCCACGCTGCTGGCCGGTGGTGCCTCGCCGAACCTGCCGGGCGACCCCACCGGTGGGGTCAACAAGGCGTTTGGCGGCGTGTACAAGGTGCGGCTGAAGGCCAAGGCGCTGCGCGAGCGCAGCGTGGTGGCCTACCAGGTGATCAAGTGGGGCCTGGTGCTGGCCGTGATTGCCGGGATCTGGGCGATCTGAGGCCAGGGGTTCATGGGGTTGCCGGCCAGCGGCCGGCACTACCGGAAACGCAAAAAACCCGCGCTGTCGCCAGCGCGGGTTTTTTGTTTGTCCGCATGCATCGCGGTTTCAGGGCGCACCGACCAACGGTCGGTGCCTACCCCTTCATTGCCGGGGCCGGCCGATCAACACCCGGGCCGAAGGCGACCGGCAGAGCCGACCGGTAGAGCCGACCGTTGGTCGGCTGACCGCGCGAAGCGCGGCAACGATCGACACCGACGCTTGACGCATCAGCCCTTCAGGGCCGCCGCCACGAAGGGCGGGGTGACCAGCACGCCGGTGTGCAGCGCGGCGGTGTAGTACAGCGTGTCGAACGACTTGCCAGCCGAATCGGCCTGGCGGAAGTCGAAGCTGCTCTCGCCCTTGCGGGCCAGGGTCACGCTCCACCAGCCGGTCGGGTAGCACGGCTGCGGGAACGGCAGGGTCTTGAACGAACCAAAGCCGGCCTTGCCCATCTCGGTGC